>Ga0099825_1003304_pt1 | contig 21485 bp, 5 predicted proteins | sample SiratroredBW_FD_76838 | JGI IMG/M metagenome (GOLD analysis project Ga0099825, IMG submission 76838) | Root nodule microbial communities of legume samples collected from California, USA - Siratro red BW | ecosystem: Host-associated > Plants > Roots > Nodule | place: USA: California | collected... | reverse complement strand
TTTCTTTTTTATTTTTTTTTTATTTAATTTTCCATTGTTAATAAAAGTGTATTTTTCCATTTTTGCTCTTATTTTTTTTTTTTTTTGCTTGTTATTGTTATAAACCCAACAATTAACAATTATCACTGTCTATGGGAACAAGAAAAAGAAAGTCAAGAAGTTGAAGACATGACCACCAAGTTTGACATCAAAAAAACTTTTCAATGAGAACAAATTTGAATTGTAGATAATCAAGATGGTAGTCATCTTGATACAATAAGATTATGCTTATACTTTAAGGTGTGAGGTGAATATTTTAGTGTCCATGTATTATAAGGAGATTGCCAACATGATCATTAAAGCCAAAAGCACGATAATTTTGTGTCTTTGTGATAAGACACTAAGGGAAGTCGTTTAGGAGAAAAATATTGTGACAATGTGGGTGAAATGTGAGTCATTGTATATAACTAAGTCTTTGATACATAGACTCTTTTCGAAGGAACAAGTGTATTCATTTAGGATGGTCAAGTCAAGAATGATGGTGGAGTAGCTAGCAGATATCAACAACATTTGGACAATCTGGATTACATTGAGATGAAACTTGTAAATGAGGATAAGACTTTACTATTCTTAATATCGTGCCTAAGACATATGAATATTTTAAAGTTTGGGAAGGAGAACACTATTACTTTAGAGTACGTGTAAACCTCAAAAAGGAATAAGAAACTTCAGAAGTTTCAAGAGTCTAAGGGAGAGGATAACAGGTTGAGTTTGAATTCGTTGAAGTCAAAGCAATACTTGTTAGAAGATATGGTAGAAGTTGAGTGCTACAAATGTCACAAGAATGGCCACTTCAAGTTAAATTGTCCACAAAAGCAGAGAAAAAAGGCAGAAAATATCATTTCAAGAATAAATTTGTTGATGTTACAGTAACTTCTAATAGCTACAAGTCTGCAGTGGCTGGTGGCATATGTGTTTCATACATAGAGAAGTTAGGTCATGGACTCAAGATGCACTTATCAAGTGTGTCCTATGAAGTAGTTCTTTGATATCTTGGAACTAAAAGAAGGTCGAGTAGTCCTTCTTGGAAACAATAAAGCCTATAAGGTGTGAGGTTTGGGTCTATTAGATTAAATATGTTTGATAACAAGGAGATGTTGTTACAAGATGTGAGGTATATTCCAGAGCGTACGTCTATAGTTGACCAACTATCAATCAACATGTTTGATCATATGTTTAACAAGAAAGATTGAACAAGGAATAGTAAAGATTCTAAGGAGAGCATCTACAGTTGCTAAAGAAGAGAAAAAGAATGACATTTACATCTTAGACGATTCAACAATGATCGTGCATATATATGTGGCTAGTCAGACGATGTAGGAAAAGGCAAAGTTGTGCCATCTGAGGTTGGGATAGACTAGTTAGATGGTTTGGTGAAATTGGAGAAACAGAACCTACTATGAGGTGAGAGGACGGAGTTTTGTGATTATTGTGTATTGGGAAAGTCTTATAGATTAAGTTTGAGATTGGTAAGCATGTGTCCAACAAATCATTTGAGTATGCTCATGCGGACTTATACGGTCTAACGCGATCTTAGATTCATGACGGAGGGTCTTATTTCCTCACTATTGTAGACAATTACTTAAGAAAGGTGCAATTCTATATCTTGAAAAGTAAAAATGATACTTTTTAGAGGTTTAAGGAGTTTCACACCATGATGGATAATTAACGGGGACCAAACTTAAAGTGCTCAAGATAGGCAATGGATTGGATTTTGTTTTGGAAGAGTTTAATGATTTTTGTATAAAGAGGCAACATATGGTTATACACATACCATAAGAAAATGGGTCGCCTAAGAGGATGAATATAGTCCTTTTGGAGAAGTGATATGTGTGCTGCTAGGAGATTGATTGCCCAAGTCCTTTCGAGGAAAAGTTACAAACACTGTCATCTACCTAACAAATAGTTGTTAATTATCTACTCTAAATGGCAAGACTCTAATGGAAGTATGAAGTGAGAGGCCAACATATTATGAGAATTTGAGGGTGTTTAGCGCCTTGGCATTTGCACATGTCAAGAAGGACAAACTAGAAGTATAGATTGAGAGGTGTTTCTTCATTAGATACATAGAAGGTGTGAAATGATATAAGTTGTAGAGGTTGGAGCCTAGATAGGCTAGATACTTTGTTAGCAAGGATGTCACATTCGATGAAGCTTGAATGACTATGACGTGCAGAGATCAAAAGAAAGCGAATGAGAAATTTCACGTTGAGGTGGAGCCTTCTAATGATGGAAAAAATTGTCTAGAGGTGTCAAACATGTAAACCAACCTTCTAGTTCTTACTCAAGAAGGCTCACACGTGCAAAAGTTAACTTTTGCTATTAGATTACGTGTAATAGGGAGAGGATGAAGATCAAATCTATACAAAGGTTTGGATATGTTGATCTTATCATAGCAACTAAAAAGATAGAAGGTTTAAAGCCTTGAAGCTTCCATGAGGCTATAGAAGGTGTAGAAAGTCAGTAGTGCCATGGAGAGAAGATTGAATCTCTGAGGAAGAACCGCACATGGATGCTTGTTGATCTACCAAGAAACTATACGTTGATAAGATGCAAGTATGTTGTTAGTGTAGTTAGCATGTTCATAGGATGATCCTAAACGTGCTCATTAGGAGATTTTGAAGTGGGTGTTGAGATATCTTAATGGAACAATATCATCTGGTCTAGTGTATAGACAATCTACATGACAGAGTTGTTATAAAGGAGTTTGTATATGCTGATAATGCAGAGAATGTTGATTGTAGAAAGTCACTTTCTAGGTATGTTTTTACATTGTTTAAAACTTCTATTTGTTAGAAATCTAGTCTGTAATCAGTGGTTGCCTTATCTAGTACCCAGGTAAAATATATCCTACTCATAAAAGGGGTAAATGAGGCACTGTAGTTGAAGAGGATATTGGAGAGTTGAGTGTTGTGTAGGATTGTGTGACTATTCATTGTGATATTTAAAGTGTCATTTATCTAGTTGATTATCGTATCAACCACAAGAGGAGCAAACACAAAAATTAGATTAAATTTTGTGAGAGTCGTTGTTGAGTTTGAGGAGGTAAAAATCGATAAGTTAGTCTCTGATGTGTTTACAAAGTTCTTGTCAAGATTGAGGTACAAACGATACTTGAAACGAATCAATTTTTTCTTTTTTAGGATAAAGAAAAACAATATTAGGAGTTCTTTCATAATTTGGAGTCAAGGTGGAGAATTGTGATCATTAACTCTAAATCTTCAAGAAGACACTTTATTGAAGAATTCAATTAGACGATTAGACCGTCTAATGAGAATAAAGAAGTGTTTCATTAAAGAAAGTAGAAGAATGTCTAATAATGTTAAAACTAGCTAAATTATATAATATATTTCTATTGTAATTGTCTTAACTATATTCTTTAAATTATTTTATATTATTTCGGTCTTTAAATTTTAGATCAAAAATTGTTATATGTGCATATGATAAATTATATTGTATATATTGTACGAGACTCTATGTTAAACGTTCCAATGTTAATAAATTTCTTTTCTTTTAATCTAATTCTCTAATTCTTGTATTTTTTATTTTATTTTTTTACAGATCTGAACACAAGAGAAACTATATTCATACTTTTTCTTAAAGTATTAGTGTGCATTGACATTTTTAAAAAATAATTAATACGACGTCGTTTTTTTATTTAGTTCTCCATCGCATAATAAATATCATAGAATTTATTTATTTTTCTTTTTTGAGTTATTGTGTAAATGACACTTTTCTTATCTTTTCAAGGGATCCTTTTATCTGTGTATCCCAACTAAATTCAAAGCTCTGTTTTCTATTTCTAAGACTCGGATAAGATAATCGACTTAAACACGTTATAATGTGCTTTAGTCAAAATGAAAAATCTTTAGTTTTCTCTTCTAACTTTTCTTCTTGGCGTCATTAGGTGGCTCTTAGCGTCATAATTGCTGCCTTTGGAATCACCAGTGCTACGATTGGAACATACTCATCTCTATTAAAAATTATGCGAACTAACCAGAATCATTGATGAGGCCTTCCATGATTGAAGATGATCCTGCCATTTACCAAGATCTTCTTCTCCCCTGCATCCTTTCATGGGAAGCTTCAAGGTTTTTTAGTGATTGCATTCATAGAAAACTGAACTTCATCGAATGTCAACGTTGAAATATACCATGACTACTGTATGTATAAGTGTATGTATTATCTGTTGTTGAATTATTAGCTAACTCAAACTTCTTCTTATTTTTGTATTTTTTATAATAATATGTACGGATTAATCTTCCTCTGTAAATTTCAAAATGGACATTTTTCTTCTTTCAACTTCGAGTTCTTCGCACACATTCAAATTCACCTTCAATGTAATGAATATGATGCCCCCGAATTCTACCAGGAAGGAGAATACAGCTTAAAGTCCTGTTTTATATAAATTGGAAAAACTAAAAGTCAATTAATTAATTACCATTAATCACCAATCACGGCAATGATTCTTCTATTCTATTTTAGATGTGCTGTGGAGTTTTTAGGAGTTTTGTTTTTTAGATGTCTTCAATTATTTATTTGTATGGTAGATTTAGGGAAAGAATAGTGTTTGAGTACTTATTTTATTTATAATAGAGTTGAAATATCTCTTAAATATTTCAATTTATTCTATTCTTTAAAAAAAACAATAACTTATAAAAATTATATTAAATTACATAAGTTGGTGCAGGAAAAAAATATTTTAATAGAGCTATTTTTTTGTCTTATCCACAATTATTCCTTTTAAAATATCCGTGACTACCATGTTGCTTAAATTTTGAACAATCCTCGAAACCTTAAAATTTATAGCTGTTGCAAAACTCCACACTTATACTCATGATTTGGTAGCCCGCTAGAAATAAAAGGGATTTAATAACTACGAATTAATTAATAGTGCAATTATTTGGAACTTTTGGGATGTACAGAACTTTTATAAAACCTCTACAGTACAAAGATTATTATTTAACTTATCAATTGTCTAACCTTCGTTTTTTATTTTTTTTTATATTTTTGCTTTTGACAAAGTACCTCTTTAAACAGATCTAATCATGGAAAAGGACTAAATTTCATATTTATTTAAATCAGTAAAGGATGAAATTTTTTATATGATATATTAAATTATAATCATAATATAACCAAGGAAACAAGTTTATCAAAAACTTAAGTAATATCTATTCTAGTAAATTCCTCCAAAAAAAATTACAAAATAGAAGTATCCAAATATGAGAATTTTATCAAAATAAAAGTAAATAAAAATGTGCTACTGGATATTAAATATGTTTCTGTTCGTTCGGATAATTTATTGTATTAGTTTATACACTTCCTACATTTCAAATATAAATATAAATATAATTGAAACACTACAATTGCATCATGAAATATTAAAATTTATTAATAATAAATATTGTTAATGATGTTCAAAGCATTGCTAAAGTCGGAATGTATTTGACATGATAATTTTGTAGAAAAATATTTATTGCCTCACTCCTTTTGTTCTATAATTCACTTCATTTACATATAATACCTCTCTTTAAATACCAATAAATTTCATCAGATAATCAAGTGAAGATAAAAAAGATAATATATAACAAAGTTGTAATATTCATGGATTATTATATCTGTACTAGTCAATAAAACATAATAAATACACATAATCTTAACTACAACTATTTAATTACAATTTTATAGCGTTGACCGCACATGTTATATTATCTATTCTTAAACCCGAGTATGATCATAATAATTAATAATATATATGCAAAGATGAACTCGTTTAATTTTAAAAATCTTATAAATGACATATAATACCACATTGCACACATATACATAATCATAAAACATATTTAATGAGCAACATACGAATTACATCATTACATTGCATTGTCAACAAGATAAAGGTATTCCTCATTCCTCAGCAACACTCCAATGAACAATCTTAATTGAAATATTATCAACAAGGTGTTAGGAGTCTTAGTTACATATCCAATATGCACTACAATTGCCATAAGATATCTTTTCGAAGAGTTAGTATTAAGTATATTTCTGTGGCAGATACTAGCACTTCCTTAAGGTAGTTTATACATTATAAGAAAAAAATCTATTTAGAAATCATTTTCAGCTACCAAATAAAATGATTACGAATTGTGATCAAAATAATTATTAAATTAGGTTTTGGTTGCTAAATAACTATAAAATAAAAGTAATGATTAGATTTAGTGACCAATTAAGTCAAGATAATTGGTATCTAACATTAGCTACTAATGTTTAGTCACTTATACCATTAGATTCTAAATTAGTCTCTAACTTAATTAGATATCAATTGCAACACTTAATTCACAAGTGTATTTGTCATCAATATTCATTGCAACACATGTTGACCTTATATATTCACTCAACATCATGTTCTTTGAGCAACCACTCTTCCTATAATTTGATGAGTAAAGTGCCCTTATCTCCTAGGTTTCCACTGCCTAATGTTGACCTTATATATTCACTCAACATCATGTTCTTTGAGCAACCACTCTTCCTATAATTTGATGAGTAAAGTGCCCTTATCTCCTAGGTTTCCACCGCCTAAAATCCTGGCCTTATTTTTGTCTCCATAGGTAACAAAACCTCTATGTTTTTCACTAAAACGTGTAAGCAATGATGCATCTCCTGTCATATGTTTGGAGCAGCCACTATCCAAATACCAAAGCTTATTCTTGGCTGCAACCTTCTCCTACAAAACAGATTAATTTTTAAAAGTTGGTACCCTATTAAACTTGGGTCCAAAATTGTTAACAGTACCCTTTGGTACCCACCTTACTAAGCCATTTGGAACATCAAAAAGTCTAATTCTACAAGTTTTAACATAATGGCCTTTGTGCAAACAATAAAAATAAATTTAGAAGGTTGAGGCTTGCTTTTTGGTGTGTTTGAAAAAGTTACTGAATGTTACACTTTTCTTTTGAAATATTGGTTTAAAACCAATGACAGATTTGTCAAATACCCAATTTTGTAAACCATGACAACATTCAAATTTTCAGTTTTCACAGCCAATTTTGAAGATGTTTTTAAAAGGTATTTTACTTTCGCTTACAGAACCTCACAATTTTCACATTTGGATGGTTTACTAGACTCACCCTCATGGTTAGAAGACTGATAAATCATGTTTAAATGCTCAAAATCAGAATTTATAGTGTTTATTTTAGTTCTTCTTCCAATGAATTGACTCTTTCTTCCAACTAATTGTTTAAGCCTTTCAATTGATTGTTTGACAGGGTCAATTTGTTTACTTCATAATGTGTTTCTAAAAGTTTTTGAAGCAAGGTGCTATAGTTCTCGTGATTCACTAACATGTTAGAGCTAGCACTACTCACTTTAGATTAGTCTCTGACCATCAAACACAAGTTGGCTTCCTCATCTTCTTTTGATGAAGAGCTAGTTGTAGAGTCATTTTCATCCCATACAATGTAAGCCTTTTTGCCTTTGTTATTCTTGCTAAACTTCTTCTTATCCAGGGTCTTTTCTTTATGCACTAATTTTGGGCACTCTACCTTGATATGACTCTGCTTGCCACAGTCAAAGCAAGTAAAATTTTAATCATTTTTCTAAGCATACCTCTTTATTTGTTGATTCTTGTCTTTCTTTATTTATTTTTTTTTAAGAAACTTGCTGAATTTTCTTGTGAGCGTATTCAAAGTTCTTATTTCACTGTCTTCACTAGATCCAGCATCACTGGTTTCATCTAAAGCAACAGATTTGAGTGTTAATCCCCTAGCTTTTTTGTCTCTATTTTACTACTCCTCTAGCCCATTCATTTCAACCTCATGCTCCTTGAGTTTTGCAAACAAGGTTGTTGTACTCTAGGTTGTGAGATCCCTAGTTTCAGAATTGTAGTGACTTTTGGTTGCCAAGTTTTATCAAGACACTTCAAGATCTTTATGTTAAGCTCCTCTTTGTCAAAGATCTTCCCAGAGCCAATTAAATGGTTCACGATGTGTGTGAATCTTTTCTACACATCTATTATAGTTTTTCCAGGCTGCACTCTGAACAGTTCACACTCTTGAATGAGAGTATGCTTTCTTGCACGCTTCATATCGCTTGTTCCGTCATGGATTACTTTCAAAATGTCCCACATTTCCTTTACTGAAGAACACTGGGATACCCTGAAAAACATATCCAAATTCAAAGCTGAAGTTATTTATTTTTTGTCATGCAGTCAAACTAAGATTACTTTCTCTCGATATCATTCCATTTAGACTAAGGTTTATCAACAGATTCACCATTTATAACAGTTTTAAGCACATAAGGTCCATTCACAACTGCATCCCACACACCTCGGTCAAGTGATTCAATAAAAATTTTCATTCGTTGACCCCACTCAATAAAGGAGGTTTGATAGTATATGCACCCTCTACAAAAGGCAGTTTCCCTCATACAATCAAAAACTTGAATAACTTTCAAGACTAAGCTCTTGATACCAATTAAAACCACTTTAGGTTGAGTTCAAGTGGTGGGTGAATTGAACTATTAAAATTTTTTGACAAATATGATTTAGAAAGAATGAAAGTTTTCAAATCTCTTAACCAATAGTTTGTAAGTGCACTCTAGAAAAACAATTTATTTCAATTAGAAAAATAATCAATTTATATTTCACGCAACAAGACTAATCAAGAAAACTTAATCAATTGAATTACTGACCAATCAATAGAAATAACTTCTAAAAGTTTTAACATAAATTTTCAATTAATTACACACTTCAACCAATATGTTTTAGCAAGCAAGCTAGTGAACGTGAATTTTTAAAATTTTCACTAAAAGAGAAATAATCAATTAGATACAAAGTTAAGCAATTGAAATTTTTAAAATAAACTGTAAGTCACGAAAATTAGTCAAATTCAATCGAAATCAATTTTTACAGTACGAGAACCAAAAGAAATATGTTAAATTCAAAAAGGTTGTACAATGAACACAATATATACAGTAACCAGATTTAATAACCAAAATGCAGTATGTTGAATACGAAAAATTCAATTAATTGATTGCAAAAACAATTGATTTATTTTTACACGGAAGATTCAATTTTGCAGCAAATCAATCGCAAATCAGGTTAACGGGAAGAGAGAGATCAAATACACAGGATTTATACTGATTCATCCTTCCTCAAGGGCTACATTCAGTCTTTCTTGCCAATAAACAAAGAAAATTCACTAATCACTCTTAATTGTAAATCCTATAATATCGAGACACCTTACACCTTGCAAAAAACACAAAACACATGCAGTATCCTACTGCACTTGCATCCTGCAAACTAGAATCACTTTACACACACCAACAAAGCTATAATCCCATATATCAGTACACAAATCAACAGATTGAATGAGCTATTGTACACTAAAACACTCCTCCAAAATATTTGAAACAAAACTATATTTGAAACAAAACTCTTCCATGTTCTTGAACATGATGTAAAAGTGAAAATTTTCAACTACTAGTGAAAGCACGCCAAGAACTCTTTCTTGAAGATTTTTTTAATCAAAGATTCACTTGGAAAGAATTCTTGCTCTTTTCTTGAAAATTCACAACAGTAGTATTTATCTCTCTCTATTTATTCTCTCTATTCTCTTTTGTATCTTCAAAATGTTCATAACAAGTGTATTTAAAACAGTTCTTTCAGTTTTAAAACAAATTTATAAAAATAGTTACATATTAAACCTGTTATTTGGTATAAATCAATCGATATAAAAATATATTCAATCAATTTATTTTTACAGTAGTGGTTTTTCTAAATTTGTTTTTCGAAACCAGATTCAAATAAATTTCTTAAGATTTTTTGAATGCACCCACTTATATATGAATCTACTCGTGATTCTATTACCATACACACACTAAGCTAAGACAAAGCTTCCATCTCCTCTTTAACAATACTTTGACTGATTTTGATTTTACTAATACCAAATTTGTGAGATTTCCAACAGATTCCTAACAAATTGCTTGTGTAATCCTTTTATAACATGTGTTTTTAACTCTCCTTACAAAATACACATTAATTACTTATAAATAAAGATGAATTAATATTGTCATAACTAGTTAATTACTTATAAATAAAGATGAATTAATATTGTCATAACTAGAATGCATAATTGACAAAAAACAAATCAAAATTTACTTAAAATTTAAAGTTCATTTTACAAAATTTTCAATAAAATTTTTGGAAGATAAATTTTAAACATATATCTAAGCACCTCTTTCAAGAAAGCTACTCCTTCATCTTCAATATTGTCTTTTTTTTTTCTTTTGAAAACTTATTCAAATCAAATTTATAGGTCGCTTTACATTTAAGTAAAAATCTCTTATTTTTGTATGCTTTTAACCATGAAACATCTTAGAAGAGCCAACATCTTGATCAATTTATAGAGAATTTTATAAATTTTATTCATTTTATCTTCATGCAAACCTATACTAGTGTTATCTCGTGCGAGTTGTTAAAGAAATCTTCAACTCTCTCTGTCATACAAATGTCGACATCTTAATTAACTAGGAGTGAATTTCAACTTCTTTCGTTTTATTTTCTCTTGCCATCTTTGTGTGCTATTAAAGGTTTTCAACTCATTATATGTTGCAAGTGCTAACATAATTTTTTTTAAAAACTATCATATTTTTTTTAATTGAACCGAGTCTTTATTTTTTTTATTTCACTTTAACGTATTTCTTAATTACATTTACTGTTATCATAAATTTTATTGATTAAGAAAAGATGATAAAAAAAATAAAATAATAAGTTATTCATTCATATAAATTATAATTCATTTATACTATTGTGTCAATGTAATTAGGTATCAATTTTAATTCGTTTTATCGTATAGAAAGAGTATTTTATTTCTCTTTGAACTTAGTACGGATATAATTGATAACATCACCATTAATATAGTCTTGAACTATGTAAATAATAAACAAATATAAACAAAATTTAAATAAAAATACAGATAATTAAAAAGAAACGTAAGGAATGTACATTTTAATACCATTCTACATTAATTATATAAGAATCAGTGTAAAATATGTATAAAATATTATAAATTTATTATACATTACTTTTTCTTCACCAATTATTAAATAACTTAACTAGAAAACTATTGTGGATTTTTTTTGTGAGCAGTGATGTACCTTTAGTCAATTCGTGCCTAGAATCTCGTCAATGCCGATTGCTTATTTCATTATTGACGAAATCAAAATAGTTATAGTCAGGCAAAGAAAATTTAGTATTTATGAAACATTACATATAATGTACTATTTGAATTTTGGGTAATTGACACTGTACCTATTTTTGAAAACTATTACGGATTTAACACGTGTTTGACATTATTGATTCATAGTTTATAATAATTTTATCATTTATTTAATATTTATTACTTTTTTTAGTTTATTCTATTGTCAATAAAAAAATTATGCATAAAAGAATTATGATTTGTAACCAAGTAAATATTTACGTAGTATATATATGACATTATACGAACTTCTACATAATTGACACATATACTCGGAATCGTGAAAATTATCCTAGATTCGACATGAGTTATTTGAACCCGTGATTGAATTCACAAATTTATTTATTATGATTAATGATGAAATTGCATATAAAAAAATTATGATTTACAGTCAAAACAGGTACTTACGAAGCATAATACGCCAACATGTGCTATATAAATGAGGAATATACTATATATATCTTCAAATATCGTGAATAAACTTGTGATTAAGTTTACAAATTTATTTATAATGATTGTATTCATTGTACAATATATCAATTTTTTATGCCAACAAATTCGTATTCTAATATAATACACCGTACTATTACTGTAGATTCGTATATAACGCTGCTATAGGACATATTTTATGGTATTGTATAAATTCCAGTAAATCAATGTGTTAAACTTTATTTATAAACACATAATTCTTCCATAAATTCACATATTTTAAAATGAATAAAACGAGTAAAGCATATCGGTTGGTGGTAGAAATATTCAAGAGTTCATGCCTTTTAATCTTATACCATTGTTTTGTTTTTTCTTATATATCTTTCTATGCATAATTAAAGAGATCATAACCACAACTAGACAAAAGAAATTATGCTTAACTTTTTTTTTTTTCCGTCTCATCAATTACAAACAATATAATAGTCTTAATAAACATTTTTTTTTTAAAATATATGGGCAGGTTAGATTTTGTTTTATGGCAAGGATAAAATTAAGGGATAAACAAACATCATTTTCTGAAACTAAAAATTAAAAAAAAATAGAATGTTAAATAGTTCTATAAATTTAATTATTTATTCTTATTTAAATCACAAACTTTTTAAAAAATAACATTGTCCGTAGACTGTATTTTTAGAATTTTCTTAATTTTCTCAATTTTAGAGATTAAAATGACAACATTATTATACACTTTCAAGCATCTAAGAGTGTTTTATTCCAATATTCCTAAGTTAGAAGTTATTTCAAGCACAACATTTAGGAAGGAATAAAAGTTGGAAAGGAAGCATCCCAGAAACTGACACATAAAAAGTCTTATCACATGACCAAGACATACATAAACTGATAAAATGATCAAAGTCTCAAAGCAAGTTGATAGATAGAAGAAAAGGTTCGCCCCACCATTACGAGAGAGGATCCATAAGAAGGTGCAAGTTGCAGGAAATAACCCCAATTTTGTCCTTCAATTTGGTCCTGTTTGCATCACTCACACACATAACTTCCTTTTCTTTCCCTTATATAATTGCTTCTGAATCTTTCTGACGAGACGCGCACATCTCCATTATCTTTCACATTTAATTTAACAAAAATTCATAAAAGTTAGCACACTTTAATTCCATTCCTTTAGATGAAATTAAACTATACATAGCAGAAATAATATATCATAAAATCACTCAAAAAAATGACCACCAATACGCTTCCTTCTGAGAAATGCAGCATGAGGAAACAAACAACTAATGAGTAGGAACAAGATGATTAAAAATGTACAAAACACCATTTAGCTATGTATAGTTAACTTGTTCTCATGAAACAACGAATTAGTATGCAGATGAATTATGACAGGTTCTTTAATTATACACCGATTGAAGTCAAAAATATGTTACTGTGAAATGTGGAAGGATATACATGAATATATATAGGGTTCACTTTTTCTATGTTTGGCCGAATGCAATTGTATAATCGTCATGAGAGGAAACTGAATGGGTCTTTGGCAACCCATGTTGTCTCACTGTCTGAAGTGACTACTCTTGCCTCATCTTGCCACTGTAATTCACAATAAAAGTTCTATATGGTTGGTGCTAAAGTTTCTATAAATGGATGTGGAGGTTGGGAAGCTAACAGTAGACAAATACCAGCACAGTGCTCGTTTCTGCAAGGTTTATTCAATTATACTTAAGAGTTTGATTATCCAACCTAAGGGTTTTTTATTACATCCAGCGTAAATAGTCAAGAAAGCTTGGGTACTGTATATTTAATTTAGCTAGATTACTGACTAATACACACATAAGATTCAAATTCTCAGAAAGTGGATTTTGCAGATTCTTCAAACAGTAGCTACAAGAGTTTAACCCTTATATATTGCTACTATAAATTATCAGAAATTACTTTTAAGATAACTTTAACATATTATTATAGAATTAAATATGTATATTTTATTCTGACTGAATAATAATATAAAGACTTTTTATATTGTGATTTTGTTTAAATAAAGTTCTATATTGTCAACTGTAACTGGAAGCTATATATATATATATATGATCAATTTCCACTGGAGTTATATATTATTTTATTATGAATCATTTTTTCAATATTTTTTACCTTTTGTTTTCTTTATCTCTGAATTTTATCGATGTCTTTTCATCTCTTTCTTTGTATGAGGTTTTGTTGTACAATATACAATCTCTCTTTCATTTTTTTTATCCATTTCCAGTTTCATAAAGAGACATAATTTAGGAAAATGTCATAGAGCTGTGGCAGAATCCACCAATATATAGAGCAATAACTATATCCGAAATACACCAATTATAGGAAATATTCATACTAAATATATAAACAAGGATGAGATGTTCTACTTATAGGAATATCTAACTTTCAATTTAAACCATCGATTTTTCCATTTTATCATTGTCAACAAACATTGTAAACAAACTGTCACTGGAGCCATGTTTATGGCTGCGTAATCTGGTGTTGGGGACTCAGTGAGTAGATTTAGTTTGGATTAAACTTGGGTTTATTCTTCAACATGAAAACAATCTTTTGTTACTTTAGACTATTTTGCTACTTTTTGCAATGAGTAAATCCCACTTGTATGTATTTACATTAATATTATTTAACTTAACATCATATTAGTATCTCAGCAACCAAATATCAAATAAAAAAACCATCAAGCCAAAATCACTTTTTTAAATAAATAATTTTAAAATCAAAATTAAATAACTGAAACCCACTTCTAATAAAAATGAATTCTACAGACCAGAACTTATCTAAACTAACAATGTTCTTCATTGAAATCATAATTAGGGATTTTCACTGCATCTGTATTGAGCAGATCTTATACTGGATTGAGTATAAGCGGAAAAGAAATTGTCCATAGAACAATAATTAAGGAGAAAGATGTGATTAGGTATACGGGAAAAGATTTTTCCCATGGAAACTCTAGTATAAGAATCATTAAACGTACTAAAAATAAGTAGTGATTGAAGTCTTCTTCATGAGTTGGGTCCCCATTTCCCTATCAACTCTTTTTTCAACATCAAATTCAATTCCAACCACCAAAACAATTCAATCAATTCTTGCACCTAGTTGCCTTACTTACTTATCCATCCACAAGGGTAAAGAACAAAGCCGCCGGAGGAGCCTCTGTGCAAAACCCTTCCAAGCAAGATAAGAATCAAGCTAACAACCATGCACATTCCTAAAGCATCCCAAACCCCACATCCCAATGCCCTAATTTCCTTTTCATGATAACCAAATACAACCACATTCAAATCAAACAAAGTTAGCATCATTAAGTCACATTTAATCAACCAATCATGAGATTAATGAGTCACTTCAGTCACATAAAGTAATTACTTACGATAATTACATGTAAACAAGCACATAACTCACAGATCAAGGGTCCAAAAATCAACAATTGAAAACAACCATCCATCCATCCATTTATTAGTATATATATAGATAAAGAGACAATCAATTAAGTTGGATTTAAATTGGAGCTTGACCTTACAAAAGGAAAAACATAATCATAATATAATAATAATAATTAATTACACTGCATCAGTGGTATAGTATCACCAGTAATTAAGATGGGGAGATTCATAGAATAGACTTGCAGGAAGCAGGGCGGAAATGTTCTCTATCATCTGGGGCGTGAAAACGTCGTCGTCCAGAGCCTCGAAGGAAGAAGCGGGTTGCGGCTGTTGTTGCGGCTGTTGTACGGAAATGTTGGGATCCATAGGTATGGGGATAACACGGTCGTCAACATTGGTAACCTTGTCAGAAGAGGAATCATCGGAGGAATCGAGCGCGTGGAAGCGTGTGGGGTTTGGCGGCGACTGGGCGTCTTGGCCGGTGAGTTCTTGCACCAGGGCACGAAACTCGGCGGCGCTGGTTTTGATTTTCATGGGGTTGGATATGTACACTACTTTGACAGGGTGTGGGATGTGCTTCTTCTTGGGTTTGGTTTTCTTTGTGGGGGCGCGTTGTTGCACGCTGCTGGTGCTCATGGCGGTGTCCATGGAACGGTGTCGTACTGAGTTTGTTAGAGAGGATACTGAGGAGCGTACATGAGGTATGGGAATAAAAGGAGGGCGTTTTTTCCTGGAAGAGGAGAGAAAGTGAAAGAAAATGATTTGTTGGGTCGAGCAAATGGCAAGTTAATAGGAAGAGAAGAGAGTGAGTGAGTGAGTGAAGGAAAGTGTGAGCAATGGAGGTGATGGCGTGAGTACACTCCCAGCCGACACTCGGCGCGTGGGTTCGTTTTCTCTCTCTCTTTTATTTTGTCTTTTTCTCCTCTTCCCATGGATCATGGATGCCAACTCCACATCAATTTGTTTGGATTGGCCTTCTCCTTGTGAAATTATTTCTTCAATCTAAACCTAATTTATAATTTAAACTTAACTCTTCTTAATTAATACATAATATCCATTAGATGAGGTTTTCCTCCCAATCATATTTCTATATTTTGCTCACATTGGTGGAATTCTAGACCTTACTTGGTACAACCTAATCCAATATTATTCCAACCAACTTAAACTAACTTTATCAAACTTTTAATCATATAGATTAAATCAACTTAAAGGCATGAAGTTAACCTTTTAGTAAATAAATGAGAGCATTTTTTTCTATAATTAAATCACTCAATCTTTGTTTATAAAAATATTTACTTATATTTTTAGAACTTTATTTTTATATTTTTTGTTCAGGATTTAATGAATCTAAATAAGCGATCCAAATGTTATTTATGATAAATATGTGAAAATAAATATACATTTACAAACTATGAAGTTTGTATCGTTTTATTAAGACGATAAAGGAGTTAAATGTCTGTTTCAAAGCTATAGAAAAATATAGGTAACATTTAGTATGACCTTAGATAGATAAATGTAATTTCTACTTAAAACAAAATATTTTAATCTCATCTACAAACAGAGACACCTTTTGAACTTTAAAATTTGTTCCAAATGATCTTTAAAAGGACACATATTTTAAAAATTTTAATTTTAAGAAAAATAAAGCCGATAAACATTTTTCATTGCCATGAATCAGTATTACAGTGTATCTAAACCAGATTCTTGTACAAGTTCATCAAACTTTCAGTTAAATTCGATTTTCAGAACAGCACTATGAACAGTGACTCTGTAAAAATTTCTGAAACAATAATTTAGACTGAGATTATCTCTGTTACTATTGAATGTATATTTATGTTATATTTTTAATGAAAGGGAGAGCAATGCCCACATGAAAATTTCTCCTAAAACCTAAGGTTGTTTTTATTGGCTAGTTTGAATCTAAGTTTGGTGAGCATTGAATGCAAAAGCTATCTCTACAAGTCTAAATGTAGAACACTTCTTCTAAGGTGTAATTCCACGCGCGTCTGCGAGTAACAATGTGAGAGCGAATAAACTGAGCGCCACGTGGCACACATGGAAGGGAGGAGATAGATGTGCTGACGTCAGGGAAAAAGCTGAAGATAACGTCATTGAGCGCAAGTTGGCTACCAGAGCCGAGCCGAGCCGAGTTGGTTCGGCTTCGACAACTGGTTCCAATATCCAAGTTGTTTAGGGTACAATTTACCAACAGTTTATGAATGCACCCTCTTTCTAGTTGTGTTTCTAACTACAAATATGATTCTCTAACATGGCACGGTTGGGATTAGATGGAAAATCAAGATGGAGGCAAGGGTGGGGACAGAAGGTGAATGGTTTAGACAAAAAGAGTGCTTTTCAGTAGTTAAATTTACTTATTAATGGTTTGTTTGGAAACATGGAAATGGAAGTAAAAAGGAAATAAAAAAAAAGTATTTATAGATTGGATGATTCACAATAAGAGAGATATTAATAGGTGTAGAAAAGTTTCCCAAGGTCAATATTGATGGTCTTATTAATCAATATCTTTTTATTGTTTGTTATTTTGTAAACGGATTAAGTTTAAAGTTTTTTATATTTTTAAAGAGGATAATAATTGTGCTGATAAGTTTATTTTTTTAGGATTGGTTAATATTCTTAATATAGGAATATGCATTTTTTCTTGTATTTCTTTGCATGGGTTTGGCCTAGTTCTTCATATTTGTTTGTTATTTTTTTTTCTTTTATATGATATATTTCATGTGATGATACATAATTGATGAAAGTTGACATGTCAATCTAATTGAAATATCATATTTCACATGAATATAAAAAAATAAATGAAAGGTGTATTTTAAACCTTTTATTTTTTTATTGTGAGAGATATTGTGAAATTAATATTTAAGATAACCTTTACCGATTATTTATAACTTTTCTAAATGATAAAATAATAACATACATTATAATGACTAGTTAATGAGTTTTAAATTATAATCAGCTATTTTCTATTTTCCTTTTTTATTCTCTCAAATTAAATAACTCACTTTTTTTCATTTTATTTATCATTTATATTTTTTTTAGTTTTTTATCCAATAGTATAAAAAATAAATTTTATATCGGTTATAAAAAAATTAGTATTTTCTTGGGATTTTCTATGATAGAATTAGTAGGATGATGTTTAAGTAAAGTTAAATTCTTTCTAAACTATTCTCTTTTTTCTACTGAAAGACTCGATAAACTGTCTAGCGTATTCATCTCACCGTCTCGTACACTTGTCTTACTTTTTTTATGTATTGTTCTTGGGTTCCTTCTAGTCAATAAATTCATTTGTCTATGATAATTTCTTATCAGGTTCTAGGGTTGAAAACTTTATAAGTCTTAGACATTTCAGAATAACCAAGAAAAATTCCTTCATCGCTCCTAGAATCAAATTTTTCCAACCTATCTTTTGTATTTAAAATAAAACATTAAATTCCAAAGGGATGAAAATACAATATGTTGGATTTCTTGTCTTTCCACAATTCATGAGGAATCTTTTTGGGTAAATGTTTAATTTAAATTTTGTTTTATAAATAACAAGTTGTTTTAGTGGGTTCTGTCCAAAAACGTTTAAGCGCGGAGTTAGAGTTCAACATTGTTCTAGTCATCTCTTGTGAAGCACAATGTTTTCTTTCAACTACAAAATTATGTTATGGTAGTCCTTGGAGTAGAAAATTATGTTATATTCCAAATTTTTCACAAAGATCTTGAAAGCTTTCATTTTAAAATTCCCCATTATGATCACTCGTAACAGCTATAATTAATAAACATTTTTTATTTTGAACAAGTTTCATGAATTTATAAAAGACTCTAAGAGCCTCATCCTTATAGTTTAAGAATATAACCCATGTACTCCATCCAGTATCATCATCAATAATAACCAAAGCATACATTTTTCCACTAATAGGTTCAATTCTTGTTGGTCCAAAGAGGTCCAAGTGTATTAGCTTAAGTGGTCTTTTAGTAGAAGTATCATTTTTACTTTTGAAGAACTTTTAACATGTTTACCCTTCGCACATGGCTCACAAAGAATATTATCTTTAAATGACATGATAGACAACCTCCTACAAGATTGTGTTATTGCAATTTTGAGAGTAACCTCAAACTAACATGACCACACTTTTTGTGCCAAATTTAGTGATCTTATTTGATAGTCACAAGGCAAGAGACATTTTGAGCTAACAACTCATCCATATTAATTTTATACATATTACCTTTCCTATTGCCAAGAAACATTCTAGTCTTATCTTTATTTTTTTACTATACACTGCTCTTTATTGTAAACAACATTACACCCACCATTACAAGTAGATTGTGCTTCGAAACGTCTACTAGCATAACATTATTAACAGACAAAGAAGGTTTCAGACTTACTTGACCACCAACAATGACTCTTCCGTGCTGGTCTCCTCTAAATATGACTTTTGCTCCTTTCTTCATTTTCAAGTTTTGGAATATGTCATTCTCCCATCATGTGTCATGAGCCACCATTGTCCAAGTACCATGATAGGGGTGCTTTTGGATAGATTCAGCATATCTACAAGAGGCACTATTTTAATTTTATATATTTATACTTGTTTCAGTTCATTCCTATTATTGTTTTTCAGTGGTTTCCTTTTTGGAACACCATTAAGTGATGTACTTGTAGAGAGTCTAGAGGATAAAGCATAATTTTTTATTTTAATTTCTTTGTGAGTTTTGTCACGAGATTCTCTAAATTTTTTTATCAAGAGATCTAGAGATTTTTCGCTTATGTTTACATTTGATAAAATCTTTCAAAGATTAGTATTCTCTTTACTTAGGTTGTCTAATATTTCATTTATTTTCATGGGTCTCTTGTCCAAATTCTCTTTAGTTAAAAGAAATTTCTTATTAACTTTTCCTAGATTTGTATTTTGGATTTCAAGATTTTATTTTAACCCTTGTTTTCTTCAGATAAATCCTTGTAGGTTTTAAGAAATTGCACATGTTTAACAGATAGCTTACTATGTTGTATTTACATTAATTCAATTTCTTTGTATGCATGTTTATATTTTTATTTTCATCTCTTTAAAAGTCTCAATAGTTTTGCAAACTTTATATTTAAATCAAGCTTCAAACACTTAATTAAAATAATTAATTATCTCACTTGTTATAATCAATTATGACATAACAATTTATTATTTGCAAAAAAATTGCTTCATAAGAGGAATTAATTACATTTTAATATAATCAAGTATTGTGTTCTAAAACACTTTTTTTAACTATTGAAAAAATATTTACATTTGTATAATGAATATGTAATGCACAAATCAAAACAAAAGTAAGAATTAATGCATCATTTGCACATGCAAGCAAACAACATCTTATGGTTGTTTTAAAATACATCATCAAACCAAATCTATCATGTTAAAAGGGTCTTTAAGAGCCTTGATCAACAATCTTCCTTTTTTTATAATGACCAATATTTTAAATTCGTATAACTTTCATGTCATATATGATACCTACTCCGAGTAACAAAAACACATTTACCCTTTTAAGCATAAAAAAAATGAGAAATAAAAAAGAATGGGAAAATATTATATTTTCCCAATAATAGATTCTAAATACACTTTCTAATTGGTAGGCATAATAGAAATATAAACAACTAAAAAAAACAAAAAAATAAAATGCATGGTATAATGATTGGTGTGTTACTTATCCCTCTAAGAATCACATCATACATAAGATGTTTTCAGAGTTGACTTAGAATATTAAAACAATTTCATCAATGTTGTTTAACTACATATTATAAATTTTCTAGTGTTCTACTTGTCAATTGTAGAACAACAAGGATTATTCAGAGAAAGAGGCTTCTCTTATATCTTAACTTATGGTTTTCTCCCTTTTGAAATCTTAAGATCTAGAAGTTTATCCTTCTTTTAATCAATTTCATGTGATGAAGAGTAAATTTTTTTATTTTATTGGAACTGAACATAGTAGTCAAAATATCATTAGGGAAGTCTACCTTATCATGCCCTAAAACTTTGGAAATGAAAGAACAATAATGAATGGGGAAGAGAGCAAGTTTCCTTGCCTTTATGATGTTGTTAGTTATAACGTTTAGTCAATTAATTTGAATGTTATTCTTGAAACCATAAATAATCAACATGTTGTTTTTGGTCATTTGATAATAATATCCATGTTGTGGAAAATTCTAGCAACCTCTCATTAATCTTCATGCCACTAGTCTTAAAAATGGAAAAGTTGTAAATATGAGGCCCTCTCACCTTTTTTTAATATATATATATATATATATATATATATATATATATATATATATATATATATATATATATATATATAT
>Ga0099825_1003303_pt1 | contig 21489 bp, 14 predicted proteins | sample SiratroredBW_FD_76838 | JGI IMG/M metagenome (GOLD analysis project Ga0099825, IMG submission 76838) | Root nodule microbial communities of legume samples collected from California, USA - Siratro red BW | ecosystem: Host-associated > Plants > Roots > Nodule | place: USA: California | collected... | reverse complement strand
CTAGGTCTCTCTGCCCAGATTATTAAATAAAGCTTCCCATTAATTCTCCTAAAAATGTATGAAAAGTGTCCAAAGTGTATTAGGACATTTTGAAGCCTCTGTTTCCGTTTTTAATCTTTGTTGTTTACAATACAATACTGATATAATGCAACAAATGGTAAAGTAGCAAAACAGTTTATGGTTCATATGCAAAGTTGTGCTTTGCAACTCTTGCATGTTAAGAATATTACAACAAGTACATAAGAGTTGTATAAATGTCCATACAATGCCCACCAAAACCTCATGTAATATCTGCACGTTTAATTTTGATCCCCATGGGCACAAAAATATCATAATCATATTCTTCCAATCACTTCTATTAAGTAAATTGAAAGCCAGTCAAAACCTGTTCAAAGCTGAACTGTTGAATGATTGATAGATATCCTCCTTAACTCTTTGGCCTCCATATCTGCTGGCCTTTATGCACCGGTACATGCCCATTTGAAGATGAACTATTGGAGTTTGTTCCTCTACGCATCTTAGTTCCTTTAGGCACCTGAACATGCCCATTTGAAGATGAACTGCTGATACTTGTTCCTCTAGGAATTGGTATAAGCCCATTTGAAGATGAACTGCTGATACTTGTTCCTCTAGGAATTGGTATAAGCCCATTTGAAGATGGGTTGTTGAAGTTTGTTCCTCTAAACATCTGTGTATGCCCATTCAAAGATGGAATATTAGAGTTTGTTCCTCTAGGCATCTGCATATTTCCATTTGAAGGTGAACTGTTGGAGCTTGTTCCTGGACCGGCATATTGAAAATGAGGCTGTAACTGCAGTGGAGGGCGCATGATTCTCTGCACTTTTGGCTGAGTTGGGTGAAAGTAACTTCCATTGTAATTTCTGATAGGAGTTGTGATAGATTTTACTACATGTGGTGGTGCTAACATGGTCAAAAGTGAATTTAGATTATGATTGTTCGAGGAAAGAAAGGAGTACGTTTTTGAAAACGCCTCGCTTATCTTCTTCAGTTGTCCTGCACTAACAGATCTAGCAGTATTTTGTGGCTGCTCAAAGGGATCCTCAACCTAACCAATCAAAAGTCAGATACAAATATCAGTAGCAGAACGAGAGAAAGTATGCATCATAGAATCTAGCATTTGCCACCAAGCATTGGGTCGTAGGAAAGCCCAAACGGAATCAAGCGCTGTCGTTGCAATAAACAAACACAAGCTATCCCCAAAACAAAAATGTCTCCTAAAAGTAGAAATGAACAAATGCAGAGTATTACAAATATAGAGTAAGTCTTGGGTAACCAAATCGTGTTGTTCTCTATCTGCTCCCATTGTCCAGTATACGGGCAAATTCCCAACTCCGAGGCCCATGAATCCATCTGAGCATACTGCAGGAACATACAACATGGTGTAATCATTATTTTATGTAAATAATGATGGAGGGCAGTGCTATAGATTGAGAAAATTCACTGCCACAGAGCCTCAAGATGCCACAAATTATCATGTTATCATTAAAAATACATGATATGCATTACTACAACATTCTCACTGCTATTATTTGGAGAGAAGAGGATACAATTTTAAAAGAGAAATTTTACGTGTATAAAAAGACACTATATAACTAAGAGAGAGAATTATGAAATGTAATAAGAAATAAACAAAAAACGTTGTGTAAAATTAAACACAGCATACAAACATCTTTTACCAATGCAAAAAAATAAAAAAAAAAAATCAAGGAAAGAAAGATTTACCTTTCTCAAGAATTCAACAAAAAGATCAGGCACGGATTTTTGGTTAATTGACCTTGCCTTATTTGATATGTGCCCGTTTATACTAGCGTCACATGTTTCTGCGATACGATTCTCGGCATCAGCTCTAACGCCTGCATAAATTACATCAAGGTAAGGATTACATAACTCTTGTATTCAAGTTAATGGACAATTCTAATTCCAGTGAAAATTGACAATTGTAGACACATCAAGCATTTTCAACACTCTAAACTCATTCAAACACAAAGGCGAAAGGTTGCTGCCTGGCAATACCTCGGAATCATGTTGAATGTGTTTTTTGTACTTATTCTAGGGTTGAGCAAGAATAGTTTTTAAAAATCTGAAGTGAACTATTTCAACAATTTCGGTTATTGATCTACACATGTAAACTATTTGAAAAACCTATTTCTCAACTGAATTATTTTATGAGCTAGATGTAAATCAGTTTTAAACCAGTTCTGAAACAAACTAGTTTTAAAAACTGAACTAGTTTTCTCTTCTAATGGATGATCAAGGAAGAGCTACTCTACAATCATTAACTACAGAAAAAATAAGATGCCTGGGAAGGCCTAAAGTTGAATGCTCTCGCTTCTACCTGTTCAAGAAACTGAATTTACTAGTACCGGCTCCCACTCTAGGATAACTATACGAGGTTCAAAGTTCATCTGAAAATTAAAAGCTTACACAGCAGAAAATGTTAGTTGTCCCCATAAAAATTAAACCCAATCTGCTAACCCACACGGAGGCCCTTTTTTAATAATCCATGCTAGTTGTAAACAAAGCAGCACCAGCTCGTAGGTGCACCTCAAATTGACATTTTTATTTAGTATAGAATATTTTAGTCGAAGTTAATCTCCTGATTTAACTAAAGATAAACAGCTACAGTTAGTCATTTAGTTAACTTATATATGTAGTTAAATTTAGTTCTATGATTGAATGAGATCATATTTTTTGCACATGAATAAAGTTTTTTTCGAATTCACACACAAAAATCAATAATCTATTCAATAACAGATTTGCAAATTTACTGATAAACAGAATAGTAATTAACTGATAAACTGTCTAAGAGATAAGATAACTGATAAATAAATGATGAAAATATAACATGAGTCTAAGTTAACACTCATAGACAGCTTAAAATTAGCCCAATAAAAACAAAGGGCTATATCAATGTGACAATAAGCACCACCTAGAAAGCTTAAAAATACTTGGCCAGTAAATAGTACTGTGAGCATAGATGGGTGATTCTTCCGTAGATGGGAAAACTTCGCATAAAAATGGGTAAGATAGTGGAGATAAGGAAATGATACACTGTCTGTGAGGAAAAAAAAAAAAAGGCTCATTTTCTGTAGTATTAAACCTGTTTTGAAATAAACAGTTGGGATCAAATTGGACTGGTTTCCAAAAAACAGTTCAGTTAATTTTTTTATAAGTGGTTCTGTTTTAAACCGGTTCAGTTCCTCCCCTCACCCCATTCTCAAATCCCTAAAAAATTAAAAAGGATAGAATAAAAAAAAATAAACAACACTATGCGTGAGCCTGCAGCCCACCAATCTGTCATTGGAGTCTAATGTTTGTCTACCCCAAAAACAGCTACTCACTATCCTGTTAGTAAATATTATCCAAAGGGCCCTGAAACTAGAATCAACCCCATCAAACTATGATACTGATCATGTCTTTCAAAAAGAGGATTAATTCTTCAAATACATGAATGTAAAAAAGAAAAATACACAAGGAAAGTGTAAACTAATGTGGCGAGCAAAAGAAATAGCATGAACATTTAGAAGTCTTGCCACTGAAATGAGTGAGAGACATTTACAAAATTCTCAACATTGAAGCATGCACTCAACCTGAACACAAAAGAGAGTTTCTATGAATAGGGTTTAGCTTCTACAGAGCTCACCTCAATATCTCAAATTCTAGAATACTGACATTTCATTTGATGCTCTAAACGAAAGACAAAATGTACCTTTAAGATCATCAACCATGTTGCCAGGGTATATATATTTGAGTGGTGGTAAGATAGCAGGAACACATGTCTGAAAAAGAAGGCAAATGTTACATGCGTCAGAGGACAAAGATCCATCTAATATTTTCCCAGAGAATACTACTAATAGTTTAAAAACACGTTATAGGGGAAGGCTGGACGCACCCACTATTTTACAGTCTCACTGCGTTTCCTCTTTCCAAATACTTGTATAAGAAATCATGGAAAAAGTATCCTTTCCAATAGAAACCTTTGCTAACAGTGAATAAAGTGAAAATAGGGTGGCACGTTTGTAATTATTATGAAAGCAGGAAACAGAAACATGAAACATTTTCTCAAACCTAACAAACCCTGGCTAATGTCAAATTTTCAAACTGAAATGAGCACCTAGTAAATTTTTGGCTTAATTACATTTTTTGGATAAAAGGTTCAATAAAGTTCCTTAATTTTAAAAAATGCAAAAATATAACCCTTTCAAGGCTCAATCAAGTTCCTTACTTTTTATAAATTCAACCATGTGACCCTTTCGTTGGTTGAAGTGGATGTCGTTAGTTTTATATATTGTCACTAAGCATTAATTATAACTTGTATAATGCATAAATTAAAACTGTTAACATTTGTTTGTTTACAATTTTATTGCTAATTGGATGGAAAGTGGTTACATTGTTTTGACAGACTTGATTAGAACTTTTATTAATTGACCAAACTTGAATAAAATAAATAACGGGAAAAAAGGGAAATTAAGCCTAATTTTTCCCAAGACAATATACATACCAGAGGCACAGTTAAATTTTGAAGTTAAAGTTCAGGTAGAAAGATGAAAAACAACAAACGCATGACATTCCAGCAAAAACCATCCAAACAAATAACAGATGAGATGATATATAAGCAGCATAAATACCTAAAATTGGTAGCAGCATCCCCTCAACCCATCCCCAAAAGAAGAAGGGAAAAATAACACTACATAGAAGAATTATGAAAAAGGAGAAATACCTGAAAATGAAATATGACAAGTAAGCTTAGGGTATAGGAGTTGAAAGTCCCAGTTTTAGAGTTATTGATTTTATGTGCTTTGGCCCATTCCTTGACCTACGCAAACCAGAAAGAATGAAACAAATACAAGCAATTCCAAGCACAGCAACCTTTCTCTAGAGTCAAGAATGTACCAGTAAAACCATATCATGAAAGCGGCCATCTATCCTGTTGATCCAAAGCAAAATCTTAGATTTCATTTGGCCCGGCAGGTTATTAATTGAAATGTCACAAGATACACCCTGACGGTTGCTTTTAAATTTTAAAATGGGAACTCGTGCATTGGGGATGAACTGCATGTGGCTCCCTACACCTGCAAATTTATGTTATTACAGAGTGTACATATTAAACATACTCACAAATGTCTTAAATTTTGAAAGTAAAAAGAAAGCTATGACAAGTTTAATAAGCACTACTAATTGAACTCCTAATTGATAGATTCAACAAGTAATTACATGGTTTAACAGCGTATATGAAATTATTATGCTATCTAGTATGATTCAATCTTAAATTTAAAATGGATAATATAGAATAACCCAACCATATATAGAGCATTCACCCTGTTTTTCTCCAGTCACTGAAGCATAACTTTGTACGGATTGAAAGCAAGTCAACAGAAAAGGCATAATTTGACCGGAAATCATCTCCCCATAGCATAATCTTTAACAGTAGTCATGTAAATACATTACCCTACCCATTTCAATTGTATTTGCAAAGTTTCTTGCAAATAACAATTCCAAGTGGCATTATGAAATTTGTACCCTGTACAAGCCACTAATAAGTGCTCTCTAAAATAACCAAATAATATATCTACAGTAACCCAATTGGTACATATCTTAGTTGTATTAGTAAATTTAGGAGAGTACACATATTACTACTCATATGATTATATCCATCACAACAATTTCTTGTGTAATATTGCTTATTGCATCTCACTTCAATTGGAGAAAAAAAACACTAAGCTTTGAATCCTATTGCTAGAACTATGTGAAGATAAAGAGAGAAAATTTGACAATTGAATGAGAAATGAATCTGCTACATGATAAAAAAAAATACACATTTTCATACTAACTTATAAGTGACAAGCTTCACGTATAAGAAGTTTACCTTTCATTCTCAAAGCTTTTAAAACTTCCCCCAATAAAGTTTGCTTTTGTTTTTTCCCAGCAGACGAAATATGAGAACCATTTGATAGCTCAATTGAAATATCCAAGTCACCCCATCGGGTGAAGAGATTAGATACAAATGACCCAAATGGCTCAACGGTTGCTCCTGTTCCAAAAGTGAAGTACAACTTTAAATACTTAGATTTCAGAAAGGAATGAATTAAAAAAAAAAGTTATATCTATAAGATGTAGGAGTCTAAATCATCTAATGACATAATAGATGTTAATGTGTATAAATTGTAATTAAATCAAGGAAAATCCTTATTAACACTAGTAATAAAAGGGGGAGGGGATTGAAAGAAGAAACAAAACTTCTAGAAAGTTCACCTCTCAAGCTTTCCACAGATTCAACAATGCTTTTTAAATCATTAATAATTGCAAATCGTATCTGCCAATCTTCTTGTAATGGTGTGACCACCTGAAGTATATCATTTACAACAATATCCAACATACTATGTGTACTCATTCTTGCCCCTCAAAAGCTCAGAGTAGCAGTCGATTTGAGACAGTTTGCAACACCAAATGGAAAATTATGAAGGCAAGAGGATCACAATCTACGAGCATTTCAAAAACCTTGGAGAAGTATCCCTGACCAGATATAATTGTTATGAAGTGAGAGATTGAATTATGTGATCTATCTAACTCAACTAAATATAGAAACGAGTCCCACAACGAGTATATGTAAAGTGATAACTTAAGAAGTCTAGATACAACTTAAATATATGGGGTTATGTAAAATTTAAAAAAAAAAAAAAAAAAAGTCAAGATGGGACACAGCTAAGATGCATTAACGAGAACCAATAGCAAATTGGAGGACACTGACCCAAGAAATGAAAGAAGAGCTAAAACCACCAGCAACTTTAGCAAATGCAGATGGCTGCTCAATGGAGATTGTTCACAGATTTGGAGGCACGGAACAGTGGGTTGGGGGTGTCCCTGGTGGATGATTAGAGTGTAAAGGAGAATTTAAAAGAATATATATTAAGTATAGGAAAGTATGCCCTAGCACTATCAATGACTACGAATAAATTTGGTAGCATAATTTGGATGCTTCTATTTGAGTTTGAGTCTATTTGAAATGGATCCATGTTGTGTCATTTAAAAAAAAAAATCATATATTTATCAAGAGAAGATATGATACTAATACCAAATACATGTTGGACAACAATAGTGTAGAATTTCTAGAGCATATGAGTAATAAGAATTACATAAAAATGCAAACGTGGTACCATACCAAGCCTTCAACTTATAAAGACTGATTATTAGACAGATGAGAAATAATTAAATAAATTTTCCTTAATTGAGAAAGGCTGGCTATTAGACTGACGAGAAATTAAACATTTTTTCTTAATTGATAGTTCATAAATTTCCTTATAAGACCAAATCTTGTTAGTTTCCTCTCACAATGCTAACACCTGAAGCTATCCAACAATAGGAAATTAAAGAGAAACACAATTCAAATTCAGATGTCGTTTTGGTCTTGTTTAGTGCCCTAGATCAAGCCTCAGAAACAATTATCAACTCACAAACACACTAATCATGCCTGACTTATCCAACACAACGCCACAGAAGCACAATCTAACTCAAATCCGTACCAAGCAGAAAAGCAATAACAGAAATCTCAAAGAATTCATTCACATCTTTCCATTACCCAATTCAAGTCCCCAAATTCATGACCCAATAGAAAGCAACAATGGTAGAAGCAATAAACGAATATCAAGATGATAGAAAAGAGGAAGAAAACAAAAAACGATGCATGTATAAAGACGAAAGAAAAGACGCACAATTAAAAAGATGTTCAGATTTGAGGAAGTTGGATGAGATAAATGAAGGGTGATTAGTGAAACTTACATTGGCATTGTTTATGGGCGTCAGAAAGGAGGAAACTTGGGAGTGAGTTGAAGTAGCAGTGAGCAAACTTAGAAGAGAGGTTTTCCATTTCGAAAAATGCAACCTCTTTTATGACCAGAGACTTTTCTATGACAGAAACTTTTTCATTGGGTGAATTGTCCCACGGAATAAATTGTTCACAAATTTCCGTAAAAAAAATTAATTAAGTAAATTTATGAATGAATCCCTTAGTTTCTAAATAATCTTTTTTTTTTTTCATCACAACAAGAATTAATTAATCTCTGACAAAAAAATCATTTATTCAATAATTTAATAAAAAAATATTTGCATTGAGAATTAATAACTTCTCAGGTAATTTTGGTATAAATAGCTTATAAGTTGACTGATAATTTATATATTATACATTGAGAGATGAAACATTAAAAGCTTACAAGCTAATTGATCAATAATGAGTTTGATAAAATAGAAATTGAAAATTTAAAAGTTTAAAATAATTACACATTAAATTAAAAATAGCTTGACTAAATTACTAAATGCACGTATTTTTATGTTCTATATAATGCGCGTAATTTTATGTTTTATATAATTTTGTATCATATTTTCTAAAATATCGATTTTGGTTATTTATATTTTTAAAAGTGTGCTTGTTTCCAAAGTATATGACGCAGAAAAAGAGGAATAAAATCCAAAAAATAAAACATAAAATCACAAAAAATAAGATTTTTTTTTACATAACATTCCACTCTCTTCTCTTTTATGAAATTGGTCATATTTTATTAATTTCTACTTATAAACGAGAATCATAGTCTATTAAAGAAGAAAATTAATTGATTATAATTAAATAAATTAAAATGAAATGTTTATTCTTTTATTCTAACTTCATAAATAATTAAAATATATAAATGTAAATAATAATTAAATATTTATATATATATTACTATTATAATAAAATGAATAACTATAATAAAATATTAAAATAATAATATAATTAATTAACTAAAATTTTAATATGTCTTTATCCTTAAATATAAATTTTTATTTATTAAAAGTTTATAATAATTTAGTATTTTAATTTTAATTTTATATATTTTAACTTTAATTTATATTTTCAAAATTTATTTTTACAAAACTATTTTATAGATTATTTTCTATATATATACGTATATATATATATATATATATATATATATATGTGTATATATATATATTAATATATACTCAAATCTAGTACAAACTTGTTTCACGCTTCATTCACTTCTTTTCAATTCAAATAAATCATTTTCTACTTATTTTTCTTTCATTTTTTTTTCTATTACTATTTTTCAATCCAAACAAAGCACAATGCTCATAATACCAGTTTTAATTATTTAAAAGTATAAAATTATATTTTTTTTAACAAAATACAGAAGCGTTGAATTGTTTTGTTTTAATAAAGTACAAAACTAAAAATATAATTTAACCTAGCATTTAGTTATATAAATAATAAGTTAGCATTTTAGCATACGAAATAAATTGGACATTTAAGCATGTGAAAATGTGTGTAAATGTACAGTTACTTACCTACATGTCAAACAAATATATATTAATATTTTTAATTAAAATATTAAAATTTTGAGTGTTTTTTTTATTGGATATGAAGACTGAATTTAATAAATTTCCGACACCCAGTTAATGTCGGGATATGCTATTTGCTCTTTAATAATGTATTTTATTTTATTTTTATTGACACTTTTCAAAAATTAGAAGTAAAATAAACATAATTCTCTAGGAGAAATAAAATAAGTGGTTTTCAAATGTCAAAAATCAAAACGCTATTAAATATTTTTTTGAAGATGTGAGAATTAGTTAACTAGTTATAGACAATTGTATTTGAAACTATTGCGTATCTCTATAAATTCTGTTATTGTACTCAATCTGAAAACATGAAGAAAAAAAAATTGATAGCAATTCATACTCTCTTTTATCCTTCAATGATTTTCCTTTTTAGTGTATTTTCTTTTTTAGTGTCTCTTCTAAGGATGGTGCTAATAGTGATGATATAATGATAGTTGCCACAATGAAGATAATGTACTAATAGTAATATCAACAATGATAATTGTAATAAAAATGGGGATAACAAATGATAACAATGACGAATGTAGTAGTAGTGGTGAATATAACAAACATGACGTCGGCGTTGGCTAACATTGGCTAACAATTGTGACGTTGTTATGATAGAGATGAGAATGATAATTAAGGGACAAAATAATCCAAAAAATGTAGAGACAAACGTGGGTAAAATCATAATAGTTACAGATTGTTAATTTCCATTTCTATAATTTTTTGTTGATTTGTATGCCCGCTAGCTTGGTTCCAAATGGGACTTTGAACAAACGAGAGATACAAACTGACCAAAATTTGTTTAAAGACCAACACCAAATGTGCTTATAATCATGGAAAAAAAAAAATATTTAAGCTACGTAGAGCTTTGGAATATACAAATAAATAGAATTTTAAAAATAAGTTAGATGATGCACCTGACCTATCCAGCTTTAGGGATCTCAAGAATAGTAGTATCAATAAATAAACGCTCACCACCTCTTGAGGCTTACAAGGAAGTGCATGCACCTGCATCTTCTTGCACTTCTCAAATGCCTAGTAGTACTTGCACTTGCATCTTCCAGCACTTCTCCAATACTAGTTTTTCCCATCATCTGTTGATAACTTCCGGTTGCAAGGTCAAAGAAAAGTCATGCAATTCACCCTATCTGGCTTCAGGAGCGTAGTAAGTGCTTCTCACCAACCAATACCCTATAACTTGCATGAGGCCCCTCTTCTGTGTCTCGCAACATCACATGCCAGCCTATTGCCTTGGCAATCCCTTGAAGTTCATCCATAATTTCAAGAGAATCACGGATGTATACAAGTCCACCAGGTCTTAGTATCCTATCCATCTCAAGCATAATGGATGAGACATTGCATCTGATAGAGAGAAATGCAATTGATAGCAGACATCAAACATGTTTCATATTTTGCAATAAGCAGTTAAGAACTGACTAAGTCATAATGCATGCTCTGAATGAGTAATGAAATATTAAAGCAGTTGCAAGTTTGTCCTTATATTTTGTATCATGTATTTCCTAATCAATGCATTGATTTGATATTGTAATAAATTGATCAAAATCAGATTTGAATAAAATTTTAATTATGATCAAATCATAGGTTATAGGCTAAGAAGGATGATAGATTGGATTTAAAAAGATAGACCACTTTGCGTGAGAGAGATGAAAGGCTAATGCCCAAACCCTGATGCAATGCTCTTTTTTTCCTTTTTACTGGTTCAAATACAATAATAATTGGCAAGAAAAAGATAAAATGCCAATAAGTGGGAAATATTACCTTTTCCTCTCAACAGAAAGGAGGTTGGCAGCATGCAGTAAATCATAGGTTCTGGGGTAGGTGTCAAATGCCTCACACCTACATTAAAAATCATGAAAATGTTACTACAAGCTGACAAGTTGACAGTAATTTAGAGGATTAGGACAAACAGGGAATTGTTCGGTACTTGAAATTAAAAAACCACAGCACAAAATTGAGAACGCCTGTAATTGATATTATCTTAAATAAGCATAGTGAAATACCAGTCATGCATAACTCCAATCAATCCACGGTCATATATAACTGGAAGAGTGTTTGGACCACTAACAGGAACAACATTCATAACCCAGCTTTCAAAATTCTGCTCAATCAATGCTGCTGCAAATCTGTAAAACGCACAAATATATTGAAGATTCTCATAGGGAAAAAGTCCCAAATGCAAATTTATAACAAGAAAGTAAATAAGACATAAACAATACCCTCCAAAACCTGCTCGCATGTCCATAACATTTCTTAGTCTGATATTTTTCCAGTGTAAAGCACGAACATAACTTGCTATTATTTCCTTCCAATATCTAGATTCTGCCTTAAATAGCTCTGATCTGGATGAGAAAGCATCTAGCTTTATGCTTTTAAGCCTGTCAGGAGGGGCTTGCAAACGAGCTGGCCAATCAGTGACATTTGCTCCATAGCCGTTCTTAGGCAATTCAGAGATGCATGCTTTTAGATCAACATACCTAAATTAATCAAGTAATTAACAAAATCGCCAGCAATGAGCCATTAACTCTTAATAATAATGTATCAAAAGCTATTACAAACAGAAAAATAACCATTTTTTTCATTTTATAGACTACCACGTAATATTCTTTTCGTTTTTCTTCTTATATCATATTGTTTCTCTATCTTTTTCCAAGGTGGGTTGAGCGGAGGACTAGTTGTTTCTAACTTGGCATGTGCTTCAGTAATCCACCTAAAAATCTTAACTTTTAGAAGAAAGTACAGATTAAAATTACAATTGATGATATAAAAGGCTGCTATTAGCTATTGGTCGTGGTGAGATAGTCAATCATCATTTTTACAGTTCAGAAGTCCTAGTTTAGAATTGAGCTTAAAACTTCATCATATTTATTTAAATGAGGATTGTGTTTAACTTTCTTTTTAATTGAAAACATGGTTTAAATTTCAACATTCATGAAGGAACATGCTATTCTGCTTCTTTTTCTACTTCTTTAAGGAATGCAAACCTATATATTAGCGAAATGCACCTATCACGTATAAGAACGGTAGTAATAATTTTACACATCACTTTTGACAATAATCATCTGGATTGAGGGAAATGTACAATCATCAATGTATAAGGAAGGCCTGAACACAATACCAAACACTGTCTGGGTCATCACTTGGGTCGCACATTGGAGGTTTACTTCCTGCCTCACGGTTTGTGTAGCAACTATTGTCAGACGGTTTCTGCCATACTGCAATGTACCCATCTTTTTTCAAAAAATTCCAACAGAGTCGAGTTGTAAGGTTAAGCATCTCTGGAGATAACAAAATCAAATGTTACATTCGCCATAGGTTTAGATAGCATTCTCAGTAATAAAGAGTTAGACGAACTCCATTTCTAAAAAGCTTCAGAAAATTTAGCTATACCTTGCCATTGTTCTTCTAAAACTTCTTCGTGCTTATAAACTGGCTGGGCAGCCCAGACAAAGTACCCTCCTGCTCTTAGCATCCTATTAACTTCAAGCAGCAGTATCCCATCTTCATCACACAAAAAAAAAAAAAATAAGTTCTAAGCAACACACCACAAATAGTGTCATATACATATCATTAACAAGAAAAGTGGCAGTTCCAAAATGGATTCTTTAATTTCAGTATAACATGCCTCCTCGTTACTACCAAGAACTGTTGCTTATCATACAAGAAAGAGAAATATATACCATCTCTAGTCCAATTAATTCTACAACGTGAGCAATGTATCAAGTCAAAAGCTTGACTTGGATATAACAATCGTCTAGTTGCAAATGCTGCTGCCATTGCTGGCACACCACGCTCAAGAGCAAACTGAATCTGATTCTCATGAACATCCTTGGGAGCAACAGACATAGTGACAACATTCCGTGACAGTAAGTATGCACCAAAACTAGCAACCCCGCAACCAACATCAAGAACAACACGTATATGCCGACCAAAGGTAATTTCAGGAATCATCTATGATAAAAAAAAAATAAAAAATCCAACGTCAGATTCCGCTAAGATGCAACTACACTTTCCCAACAAAAAGGTAAGGCGAAACCAAAATCAGAGCATGCAAAAACAACAAATTAAAACCTTAGAAATATGGTCCAAGTATTCATTTGCCCCATGTATAAACTGAGTGCCACCTCCCGGGAATTTAAACTTATCCTTGTCTCTAGAAATCCAGTTTTGGCCTCCTTTATCTTCAACAAGACGTGTATGAGGAACATTATTGAACCACACCTACACCAAAAACAAAAAACTTATATTCATGAAAACCTTAACAAAAGGGTATGTGAAGTTATATTCGTGCTTTTGACACTGTTCTCCTATCAAAGTTGAAGCGCCTATATAACTGCATCTGAACTTTATCTCTTAAAAAAATAAAAGCAAATTTAAAATCCTCCTAATTGAAACCAAAAACACCCGTTTGGCTAAATTGGAAGAGAAACCAAAAAGGCAACGTTTTGACCTCATCTCGGCTTCTGGGCCATGGAATAGGAGTACGGTACCCAGTGGGTGCAGGAACCAAGCAATTCAACCCATGACCTTGCTCGGGGCAATGCCGCTCGAACCTCTCCCCTTTCTCGGTGGATGGTAGCTTCCGAATCGCGTCCTCGTTATCCAAACAAGGTATATACTCTCTCATCTCGGGCGGGCACAACCCAAACTTCTTCCTCCCCAATGCAAAATCAGAAGAAGAACCTTCCCTCCCAACCTGGGACCCGTTCACCCACTGATCCACCATACCCGGTTCGAAATCCCCCACCTCGAACTCATTGGACATCGTGCCATTATCGTTCACGATTCCCAGTTGCTCGATCGACCCCTCCGGCAGCTTAGGTGGTGGGGCATTTTCCGGCACCGGTTGGGTTCTGTTCTGGTCAATAAGGGCGGAGAGGTTGAAGGATTTGTCGTAATTCGGCGACGTGGAAACTACCGGGCTCGTGTCCGGATCCGGGTCGGAGCGTTGAGTGGTGAAGAACACGAGCTGCTGATAGCCATCGGACCAGTGCTTGCCGAAGTAGAAGAAGGTGACGGCGATGAAGAAGAAGACGGCGATCTTGACAGAGAGCGGTGTCCGGAGAAAATCGCCAGTCATTGGGGATTTCACGATTCAATTCATGGATCCACAAATAATGGGTTCGGGTTAAAATTTCTCCTTTCTATTCAGTGTTTCACTAAAATCCACTTCTGAGATGAACAAAAATAAGTGCTGTCACTGTGTTTTTTTGCAGCTAATTACACAATTTTATTTTTATGGCGACATCAACACGGTAAACCTCCTTTTTTTTAGTGCACGGTTTTATAAGAATGTAAAATCTTGACATCAAATGGGACCAATTGCAACGAAGAATCGATTAATCTGTGAATGATTCCGATATTTGGTAAATTGGAAAATTCGATTTAAAAGTGTGTGTCTATGGAAAAAAAATTAAACAATCAATATAATTGTAGAAAAAAGAGGATTTTTGGGTATCCATGAATCTTTTTAAATAAAAAAAAGGATAAAAAATTATAATAAAAGTTAAATAATATGTTTTGATTGTGTTTTAAGATATTTTAGTCATGTTAAGATACATATTTTAAAATATTCTTAGTCAATATTTTAGTAATCAAAATATGATTTTTTATATTCTTTTTACTGTATTTTTTACTACTGAGTTCATCGCTGTGAATATTTTTTACATTTTTAAGATTTTTTTATTGCCAGAAGTTTATGTGAACATCAACGTAATAGGATTTTACCTTTCTAAAATAAAAATTAATGAATAATTACGTGCTTAAAAAATTAAGCTATTGATAATTTTTTTTAAAAATATTTTGGTATTTTTTAAAAGGAATATGGAAAAAAAGGAGACTGGTTATGAAGGAAATAAATAAAGTGATGAAGAGTTTGAGAAAAAAAAAATTAAGAAACAGAAAATGGGCTGTGCACTTACTAAGTTAAAATCAACTTAAGCATTATTTCGATACTAAATCCATTGAATAAAGGTGATACATTAATATATAGTTTGAGCGTTTGGCGCAATTAAAACGTTTATATGCTGATTTCAGGGGTTACAAGCGTTTCTTGTATATTTTATTTGGAGTGTTTGATTCATCTAACATTGATTTGTATGCAATATATCAAATCAAAAAAAATTAATCACTGAACAACCTCAATGTAGCTCATTTTTTTTTGTGGGTGATTATTATGACATAGTATTTATAAAGGTAGAAGACTTGGTCAGTTGGACATTAATTGCACAAACCAAATAATATGGAAAATTGATAATTTCTGTCATAGAGATATTGTGTCAGTAATTTGGGTGCAGTTGAATCATTGAAGGAATCGAGAGAATAAATGGAGTGTTTGGTTTGCTGTGTGAGGGAGAAAAGCACACATTGGAGTAAAAGAAATCCTTGGTAAAAAGGGTGGACATCTATCAAATTTTTTATTTTTTATTTTTTGCTTTTGCTTTTAGAAAAGGAAGATAACATGTGATAAAGAAAAGGAATAGACAATTGGATCAACAGGGTTAAAGTTGACAAAATATATAGATTTAATAATTAATATTTTTCTAAAACAAACAACTTTTCTTTTTTTATTAATACATTAAAAATTCAACTCCCTTAAAAAAAAAAACTCAGTTTAAAATTAAATTATGAAAATGTATAGATTTGGTTTTAATTTCAACATATACATTTCTTTGTTATAGTATAAAAGTATATATTTTTTTTAGTTAGTGTATATGTGAATAAAATTTATATAATGCTAATTAAAATTATTTATCATATATGTTAAACAAAATAGGTAAATTTGGTTAACATGACTTTGTTCATTTTCATATTAAATAAGTCATATTATAAATGACTTTCGTTATTTTTTATATTAAATAACTTATATTATAAAGAAAGGTTCCTATAAAGAAATTGTGAGGATATATGTTTAAGACTTGTGAGCTTTTGAACCTAGGAGAAATTTTTATTTATAGTGATCAATCTAAATAAATTTTGTAGTAATCAATTTAAATAAATTTTGTAATATAATATTATTTTTATTTAAAAGTATGCAATTATTATTTTTTTACCATATCTATCATGTTTGCATGACATGATTAAAAGAATGTAACAATGTGTTGTTTTTAGTCTTCAAAATTTTCTCGTTTAAATAAAGAAATTATGATGATGATGATTTGTCTCTCGTTCTCCATTATTATATCTTTATTCCTTTGATTATGTTGAGAACTAATATTAAAATATTAGTTTCAGTACTAACTAAACTAATTTTTAGATTTAAGAGGGGAGGACTTTAGTAAAACTTAAAAATGTTATAAAAAACTTTCATAAGCAAATCCAAACAAATGTTGAAGGCGGTCGTCTAATGATTTTAAAAGCAAGTTCACAATCTTATTTGTAAAACTTTAAAATGATAGCCAAGAAAGATAAATAAAGTAATAAAAATACAATAAAAACTTTAGTTTTATATTGATTTAACCAATCCAAATTATATTTAGTTCGTATTTACCATATGCAAAATGTTATGCTAATTATAAAAAATTACAAGTATTATTATCTTTTATTGTTGGCTTACAATAGCATGAAATCCCCTCAAGACTATGTGCTAATCTTTCATAAACTAAACGAAAATACACAATATACTTAAAGTTAAATACATGAAGTCTTTATAGATTATAACATTATTTAATATTTATAACAAAACCTCAATTATTTAAAATTTTGACTTCATATAAACAGTTTATAAAGTAAGTTCATTTTAAGTGATATTTATCTTAAAAGAGAGAAAAAAATCTTAAAAAAATAGTTTTCATTTGCAGTCTCTTCCACAACAAATAATAAATTTAAGAGTGTGAAATAAATAAAGAGCAAAAGAGGCGTAAAGATGTATAAGAGCAATGAAAATGGCTGCAGAAAAAATAACAGTGAACAATGGGTTCACAACAAAAGAAAAAATAATGTGATATGTGGCACATGAGTCTAGAACCTAAAGATCAAAAGAACTGGAATGAGTAATGCCAACAAAAGATACACCTGTATAAATGCAATAAAAATAAAAGAACCAGAGTTTTGACAATTCTCATACTATTTAAAAATTTCATTAATGATATTTAACACTTACATATTTTTTTTTTTTTACGTATAAGTTTATATAGAGATTGAAACTATATCCAAAAGTTGTTTCTAGATATAGTTTATTTCTTTTATAAATGTCATTGAACACAGAAAATTATATGTTATAGGTTGTTGTTGCATCAAGGTCTCTTCAAATATACAACTAACATATTTTATTCTTAGATTAAGGACAAGACATACCATTTAATTATGAACATATTTGTTTTAACAACACTATTTCAAACATAAAATAAAAACTCATATGGTTAGTGTCTTGTATTAAAACCATTCTTAATTTCAACTTTTGCAATTCTTACATGTTTCTCATTTTGAAACTTGTCTTGTGTTGAACATATTTAATGTTATGTTTTAAAATTTAGGTGACTGTATCTCCTAATTCTCCACCTGAAGTGTGTATTGTATCTTTAGAAATATTTTATGTGAATCACCACGTATTTTGCTTTTTTTTTTCATCTTATAAATATTCCTGGTCTCATGAAAATACATCTTCAATATTTTTAAACATATCAAATTTTAGAACACTTAGTATTTCTCTTGATATGCGAACATTTAGTATATCTTTTAAATACATGTTCTTAATTCTTAATTAATTAAAACCAAGTTAAATTACATCTAATAATTACTTTTATATTAAAAAATTATCAATCACACTAAAATATGACATTATTTATAATTTTTACAATCTCATTTTTAATTAATATTTATTTAAATAAATTATGCTTATTATCCTTAGTTTTATGTAAATATTTTTGACATTAATTGTTATATTTTTATTACGTAATATGTTGAATAGAGTTTGGATTTACCATTTTTTTTATATTTATATATTTGATGTGTAATATGCTTAATATTTTCTATATGCTTAATTCTTAATTTAAAATTAATTTTGATAAAAAAATCACTTTTAAAATAGATATTAAATCGATTTTTAAATATCAAAATATTTTTTTAATAAATTTAAATTTTAGTTAAGATTTATAGTAAATTAAACCAGCAGAATAGTCACAAAATGAATCTAAGTTTTTTTCCCTCCCAATATTTAATCAGTTTTATGGAAGGAGAGGGTACGCGAAGGGCCGGAGGGGTGTGAAAAGGAAAGTGGGATAGCGTGTTAGTAGGAGTTAGCGGTGGCTGGCAGTAGTAGAATCATATAAATACGATAACGGGGTTTCGTTTGGTGGTTGTGTTCTGGATTTTTGTTACCTTACCTCCCTCTCTCTTACCTCATTTAACTATTTTCTTTCTTTCTTCCCTAAAACCTCAAACCGAAACACACCACACAGCTTTCGTATTCCTAACGTAACTCCTCGTTCTTCTCTATCGTTGCCTATTTCCCTCCTTACTGCACTCAATTCCGTTTCTCCTCGTCCCAATTTGGGGAAATAGGGTTTCGCCCCACTTATCGATGCGCCACCGTCGCTAGGGTTTTGCGATGGCGGAATTGGAGGAGGAGCGGATGGGGGATTTCAAGCCCTTCTCGGAGGGCTCTTCGTGCTCACGTTCGATCAGCGAAACGGTGAATGGCTCTCACCAATTTACGATAAAGGGGTACTCTCTTGCAAAGGGGATGGGTGCTGGGAAGTACATCATGAGCGACACTTTTAGCGTTGGTGGTTACGATTGGGCAATTTACTTCTACCCTGATGGGAAGAACCCCGAGGACAATTCCATGTACGTTTCGGTCTTCATAGCTCTCGCTAGTGACGGAACGGATGTTAGGGCTCTGTTCAAGTTAACGTTGGTGGATCAGAGTGAGAAGGGAAACGATAAGGTTCATAGCCATTTCGATAGACCTCTTGATGGTGGACCGTACACCTTGAAGTATAGAGGCAGCATGTGGTTGGTATCATCAATTTACTCCCTCAATTTTGAACTTGGAATGGTGGTTGGCTTTGGGGATTGGTCATATATAGAAACTTTGGGGTTTAGGGTTTTTAATTGAGTGATGTTGGCATGTCGGATGATGAGAGTTTAATAACTTTATAACTTCCCTGTTTTATGTGTGTACGTATCATGTTTTATTGTAATTATTGTCAACTATTTAAATTTGAATCAATGTTTATAATTGCACTTACTGTCTAAAGTGCACTGCTACTTTGAAGGAGCCAAATTTTGAGACAGGACAAAATTAATACGTTAATTTGTTTATGTGTTCTCAATTTTTGGATCTCGAATAATGTCACTCCATTTGTTTTATGTTATCTTAGTTCCGGAAAGGAGTAAATTGAAGCAGACTAGTTGTGATTTTACATTAACAAAATGCATGACTATATCAATGGTGCATAGTAAATCCAGGGATCGAGTTACTTATTCTTACGCCTAACTATAGTTTTGTCTGATATGATTTTTAAGCTTTTGGACCGTGGCCGGAAGGTTTTTATCTCTGGTCTTGTTGGTTCCTGTTAACATTTTGATCACATTCTCAGGAGTGGTCCTTACATGTTGAAGTATAACGGCAGCTTATGTTACCTTCAATTTGTTCAGCATTCTTTGCCTTTTGTTTTGTTACTGTAATCAGTTTAGTTGGGGGTTTAGGGGCTTGAATTGTGCTATCTATACAAGGTGTTTTTGAGTGAGAATATTGTTTGAAAGGAACAATGCATTTAAAATCAATTAACGTAATTTTAGTTACCTATATTTGACTTTCTTAATTATTTTGGTATGGTGGATAGATTGTTATTGTGTATGGTTTTTTGGTGTCTCCTGCAATTAAAACGTTTCCGTGCACATTTCAGGGGTTACAAGCGTTTCTTCAGAAGAAATTTACTTGAATCTTCAGAGTATCTAAAAGATGATTGCCTTGTCATGCATTGCACTGTTGGTGTTGTCAAAACTCGTTTTGAGGGATCAAAACAGGGTGTTATTGTGCCACAGTCGGACATGGGCCGAAATTTTAAGGACTTACTAGACTCAGAGGTTGGTTGCGACATAGTTTTCAAGGTTAAAAGCGAAAGCTTCAAAGCTCATAAGTTAATACTTGCGGCACGATCTCCTGTGTTTAGAGCACAGTTTTTTGGACTTGTTGGGGATCCTAGCTTAGAGGAAGTAGTGGTAGAGGATATTGAGCCTTTTATCTTCAAGGTAGTTTTCAACTTCAATTAATTCTCATCTGTAATATCTGAAGAGTGAAATACATTTGTGATATATGACCAGCATACTTTAATTAATATTTTTGTCGTTAGTTTCAGAGTTTGTCAGCTATTTGTGTTTGTTTTTATTGTAAAGTGGTCAGATGGAACTTGTTATGTCTTGCTTGCGGAAATATTTTTTGTAGTGGAACAAAATAAGTTGTTTGATAGGCAACTTTGTTTTTGTCTTTTAGATTTCAATCTTGTAGAGCATGTTTGAGATTGATGAAATTGTGTTCTATTTGTAAAAAATGGTTTGCAAAATAAGCTGTGTTTAAGATAATAACTACAATTTGTAAACTTTTCGTTTTCTGAAAGTAATTTATTTTCTTGCATCTGAAACTTTGTAGTTCAATATTATTTTTGAACTGCTTTTTTCCTCTTTAGATTCGTAATTCTCTTTTTGTTGTGTTAAATGATTTTTTGTCGTATCCAAACAAAATTAATTATCTGAAAATCACTTTTCGACAAACTTAAACAAAAATTTTGACTACAATCAATTATAACAATAATTTATTATTATAATAATCAAACTTTTGCAGTTGTCCCAAACACACCCAAGTTGGGAGAATGTTGTATGCGAAAAATATCCCCGGTTTGCAGGAGCAGTCTGTGGAGTGATGATAGCTGTTTATGTCAATATAATCTCATTCTTTCTTAATACTTACAGGATTGTGGTTCCTTTTTTAAGATATCATTATTTCATCCTGCAGCCATAGTCTTCTTCATGTTATATGCATCCTGTCGTTTTCTAACTCAAGTTATTATTCTTTCATTTTAGAGTGTTGAGCAAATTGATTAAATGAGAATTCATTTTTTTTTTTTTTTTTTT
>Ga0099825_1003302_pt1 | contig 21491 bp, 13 predicted proteins | sample SiratroredBW_FD_76838 | JGI IMG/M metagenome (GOLD analysis project Ga0099825, IMG submission 76838) | Root nodule microbial communities of legume samples collected from California, USA - Siratro red BW | ecosystem: Host-associated > Plants > Roots > Nodule | place: USA: California | collected... | reverse complement strand
TGGGTATTTTAGTGCTTTGTGAATTGATTTCAATTAACCCTTCTGAATTGAAATTAGGGTTTTCAATAATTAATTTCAGTAATGTATGCATCGAGAGTGTGTTGGTGAATGGTGAGAGCATAATTGGAACTAATTTTAGTCTAGATTATATGGTCCTTCAACTGGTAGCTCTGCTAGTGAGAATTAAAGGGGGGTAGATAGAGAGAGAATTGTTTCAGTTGTTGTCATTATGTCATGCTTATTGTAGTGAAATTTGGAGATTGGTGGTGTTTTCCCCCTTTGGGTTTATGGTTATGCAGCTTTTAAGTTTTTGACCTTCCAACCTTAATGAATGTTGGTTTGGCTTGATGTCACACTTGTTCTTAATGGGATTTCAAAAAAAATGTATTCACTCTAGTTTTGCTTTTATGGAGAGTGGAAAACTATTAGTTGTTGACACTTTCTTTTTGTCTGAAAATTGAGTTTGGTGGTTTTTTATTTCTATTTTTTTAATTATGTAATTTTTTAATTTCTTTACTTAAACTTGTGAACACGGGTTAGTTGTCACTTGCTGTGTATTAGAATTAGGGAACGATGTTCACTATGATTTTTGTTTGTTAAGCTAAGGTTCTAATAGTTGCCTTTATATGGTGAAACAGATTGACCAAAAATAAAGAATTTTTTACTCATTTATGTTTTATGTTTTGTCCTATGATTTGTGTTTTTATTAAGGAAAAAAAAACTAGATAGATTGATGGATAACGAGTGGTTAGTTAAGTCTGATTAAAAAAATTATGCATAATGTTGACTTTTGTACGTGGATATCACAAATTAATTAGATAATTAGATTTTATTTTCTAAAAGATTGAATACTTAATAAGATTATTGTGATTTTTCTAAAAGATTGAATAGTTAATAAGATTATTGTGATTTGGTTGTTTTGGGTTAAAATCAAATCTCTATTTCATTCCTCTTTAAATTAATTTCCTTTTTGCATTTATTATGTTATTGGAAACAACCTTACCTATATGTTTACATATTTTATTCTTGAATAATATACCAAACACTTTCTTCCTTTCCTATTTTTTCCCCTCTTCAGCAGTCCCTAAAATCACACGTAAGAAAAGAAGTCAACCAATTAATATTTTATTCACTTGTTTGGCTATGTTAATGAAATACTTACATAAGCAAAAATAAAATAAAACCAGTTTACTTAACAAGCTAGTAAGTAGTGTAAGTTTGTCACAAACTATTAACTCAAACTTACTCTGTAATCCTTCTCATGACTTGTAAAACTTTCATGTATTTGAATTATTCTCAACATGAATATTTTACCTGTTTTTTCATCCCTACTAAGGTATTTGTATTTTGCCTTTTTATTTGAGCACTTCACTAATGATGCTACAACTTAGTTTTGTTAATCTTATTTTTATGTCATAATGTATTTGCTGTATGTAGGATAACATTATTCTTTTTTTTGTTCTCCCACTGTTAAATTAAGTTTCTGAATGATAAAGAGTTGCATCATGACGAAAAGTAAGAATTTATTAGAAATAAAAAGATCATGCGAATGAATACTTTTAGTGCAAGTTTTATTGTGAGATGAAAGATAACAAATTACATTATAACCATAATTTATTATCTTTAACTTTCACATCTAATCAATGTCCTGATCTTTGCAGTTATGGGACGATATAAAAAGGTGTGGATGGCTGTTAGAACACCTTGGACAATATATTTGAGGAACAAATGTAAGACAAGCAAGTCAAAGAGGACTTCAGTGCAAGTCACGTAGGGCTTCATAGTTGAATTTTGAAGATTTCTTGCATTTGGAAATACATATTGTAGTGTTGATAGACTTGAATATTGTATATTTGATAGAGTTGAAAATTGTATATTTAATAGACTTGAAAATTGTAATTTTGAGTTGTACAAATTTTGTTTATAATATATGACTTAATTTGTTAGATAAAATGAGAAATTGAGGTAGAATTTGGGAATATGTTTCGATGTTAATATATAATTGTTGATGTGACATGATTTGGGTGAGGAAGGAACATTCTGATTTATCCTAATTTATATGTTTAACCATGTCTATTTAAGTGATTAATTGTTCAGACCTTTCTGAACACTTAAGACAATAAACAAAGAACACAACAAAATTGAACAACATGTGTCCCCCTGGCCTACGTAGGTAATATTATTGCATGTTCTCCACCATGCTCTTGATCACGACTCGACCTAGGTTGAGCAGTACCAACTCACACATGTTTAGGGTCAAAAACCTCACTGCACATTTATCTGTTTAACCATGTATATTTAAGTGATTAACTACTCAGGACTTTCTTAACACTTAAGACAGCGAACAAATAACACAAAATTGAACCAAATGTGTCCCCCCTTCCTGGCCTACATAGTTTTTATTTTCTTGAACAACAAAGAATGATATAAATAGGAACACTTTAGGGGTGCTCCAATCCTATTACAAGAAGAAAATTTTCAAAATGTACACATATGCACGAGAAAGGACATAAAGAACAAGTAAAAAATTATAAAACACCCTCCATGTCAACTTTGACCTGTACTTTCTTTCAAAAATAAGAGAAATAGAAATGAGAAAGTAGCTCCGAAGATGAAATGGTATGTAAGGAGAACTTGAATGCTCAAGACCTACTTAATTATTTAACCTCTCTCAGGTAGTCAATAGGGTGCAGACACCATTCTCAAATGTTTTTTGAAACCCAATCCCCCCAAATCTTGCCCAACTCCAAGCTTGCACTTGTGCTTGTAGAAAAATATCTACCTCATCCACCTGTGCCATCAGCATCATTGTACATGCAAGTGTTTAACATTGTCTGTTTAAGTGTTTAACTCGACACAACTTCTAACCAATCAACACAAACAACAAATTTTTTCCTTCCTCACCTCCATAAGTAATATCCTTACATGTTTTATACCATGAAAATCACCACAACTCTGTCGTGGGTCACCATGGAACACCTAACAATGTCATGAAGCAAGCGATAGAGGTCTTGCGCCATCAGCACCACTGCACATACAAGTGTTTGACATTCTCTATTTAAGTGTTTAAGTCAGCACAACTTGCTACCAACCAACACAGACAACAAACATGTTCCTCCATCACCTCCATAACTAATATCCTTACATGTTTTGCACCATGGGAGTCACCACAACTCTGTCTTGGATCACTATGGAACACTTAAATATGTCGTGAAGCAATGGACAGAGGTCCTGCGCCATTAGCACTACTGCACATACAAGTGTTTAACACTGTCTATTTAAGTGTTTAACTCAACACAACTTTCTGACCAACCAACACAAACAACAAATTTGTTCCTCCCTCACCCCATAAGTAATATCCTTACATGTTTTGTACTATGAGAATGACTAAAACTCTGCCTTGGGTCACCATAATATTCACCAATTAACAATGACATGAAGCAAGGGACAAAGGTCTTGTGTCATCAGCATCGCTGCACATACAAGTGTGTAACACTGTGTTGTTAAGTGTTTAAGTCACGACAACTTTCTGACCAGCCAACATAAACGACAATTTTCCTTACATGTTTTGCACCATGGGAATGACCAAAACTCTGCATTGGGCAACCATAATATTCACCAAGTAACAATAACACGAAGCAAGGGACATAAGTCCTACACCATCAGCACCACTGCATATACAAGTGTTTAACACTATCTATTTAAGTGTTTAACTCAACACAACTTTTTAACCAACCAACACATACAACTAATTTGTTCTCCCCTCACCTCCATAAGTAATATCCTTACATGTTTTGCACCATGAGAATGACCAAAAGTCTGTCTTGGGTTACCATAATATTCACCAATTAACAATGACATAAAGCAAGGGACAAAGGTCTTGTGCCATCAGCATCGCTGTAGATACAAGTGTGTAGCACTGTGTTGTTAAGTGTTTAAGTCACCACAACTTTCTGACCAACCAACAAAGACAACAAATATGTGCTCCATCACCTCCATATGTAATATCCTTACATGTTTTGCACCATGGGAATGACCAAAACTTTGCCTTGGGTCATCATAATATTCAATAATTAACAATAACATGAAGCAAGGGACATAGATCCTGCACCATCAGCACCACTGCATATACAAGTGTTTAACACTGTCTATTTAACTATTTAACTCAACAAAACATATGCAGAAAATTTATTCCTTCCTCACCTTCATAAGTAATATCCTTACATGTTTTGCACCATCTACCAAATTACACATGTCATACCTCCAAAACTTAAAATTTAATTTGTCTTTAAGAGTGAAAATTCATTTATGTGAAGTTTCATTTATTGAATGTTCTCCAGCATGCTCTTCACCCCAACTCTGTCTTGCTTGAGCAGGAACCAAATCACACATGTTCTGGGTCAAAAACCTCACTACAAATTTATCTGTTTAACCATATGTATTTAAGTGATTAACTGTTTAACCATATGTTCTAAAATTTATCTATTTAACCATATGTAACTATGTGAACCCTGTGTATTTAAGCTCTTAACTGCATAACACTTTATGAACACTTAAGACATTGAATATATAAAAATTCACTAACAAAGCAAATGTGTCCTTCCTTGACCCATGTAAATAATATCATTAAATGTTTTGAAAGTGTTTTTATTATATGATCATAATCATATTTTTAAATAATGATTTCAGGTTGAGTAAATTTTGTTTAGTGTGTGTAGAGAAATAGACATGGTTAAACACTTTTATCAGGTATGGAAGTCGAGGGGGCACATAGTTGTTGCCTGTGATGGCTGGTCAGAAAGTTGTTCTTAGATAAACACTTAAGTAGACAGGGTTAAACACTTAGAATGTCCAGTGTTGGTAATGGCACAACAGGACTATCCCTTCGGTTATGACATTGGGAGGTGGTTCGTGGTCAACCAAGGCACACCTCTGTTGAATCCCACAGTGGAAAACATGTAATGATCTCAAGTATAGAAGTCGAGGGGGCACATAATTGTTGCCTGTGATGGCTGGTCAGAAAGTTGTTCTTAGTTAAACACTTAAGTAGACAAGGTTAAACACTTAAAATGTTCAGTGCTAGTAATGGCGCAATAGGACTGTCCCTTCGGTTATGGCACTGGGAGGTGGTTCGTGGTGAACCAAGACACTCCTTTGTTGAATCCCATAGTGGAAAACATGTAATGATTTCTGATATGGAGGTCAGGGGAGCACATAATTGCTGGTTGTGATGACGACTAGGCAAAAAGTTATTCTTAGTTAAACACTGAAGTAGACAGGGTTAAACATTTAAAATGTCCAGTACTAGTAATGGTGCAGCAAGACTGTCCCTTTGGTTATGGCATTGGGAGGTGGTCTGTCATCAACCAAGGCAGGCCCATGTTGAATCCCACAAGCAATGTATGCAGTGTATGCGACGGTGAGGGAGACGGTGATGACGACGGTGACGACAACAGTAACAACAATGGTGACAGCGAAGGTGAAGGCGATGTGCAACGACGACTGCTACGAGCGTTCTGTGGTTTCTTTTGTAACTAAGATGATGAGTCGATTGCAAAAGAAAAGGATGAAGGAAGCTGCAGTGGCTGATTGGAAATGGAAGAGGAAGAGACAATGAACGAATGATGTTGCGGCTAGACCAAATGCAAATTCAAACCTTATTTTTCACCTTAGTGCCACACTAGATCAAATTTGCCACGCAAGAGTTAACTGGCCACGTAACCGCCACGTCGGGTTGTAATCTGGGTGTGTTGACACGTAAGGTTGTCAACGTATCATTACTCTACTTCCTAACAAATTTGGTTGGAATGACTAGCAATAATCCTTTTACATACGTATCTTTTGTGAGAATCGTAAAAGAGGGGTTTCAGAACTCATGGCATTACTATTCTCTTGACACTAATCAACTTCAAAGTATTGAGGTAACTCATAGCATTATCTAACAACTTGCTTGAGGGCGTAGAAGAGGTTGTTTCATTTGGAACGTCAGTTTCGAACACAGGACTTTGAGGTGTGTAGGTGTCCATCTCTTTCATTTTCCATTTTTTGAACGTTGTTTTTGTGATTTGTAGGTTTTCTGATTCCATTCTTGTAATCCAAGTCATATCAGCCAATAACTTCCAATCTCGAAGGAGTTCATCCTCTTCCCTCTATGAGATTCACTTCTTCAAGATTATGTTGGATATTACTTTTCGAATAGGAAAGCTTATGATTCTAAAAGAGTTCATTAGGAAATATGGTGTTACTTTGTCAAACCAATGTTTCTCAAGGTTCCGGATGACATTGGGAAACTTGTTAGACCAAATCTGGTGCTGGTGATGTTTGGTTTGAAAAGGGTTGGAAGGAATTTGTCGCTTATTACTCCATTGGCTACAGTCATGTTCTGATTTTCAAATACCAACAAACTTGTAAATTGAAGATGCAAGTGTGGTTGAAATAGATTATCCCTCCCACAACATTGAAAACCGTTCTGCTATAGTTTGGTTTGAGGTAACTTCAACAACATCTTGTCCAAGTGATTCAAGTGAAATAACATCGTCGACGCCCTCTTAGTCAAGGCACCAAGTTACCTTAGCACTTTCAAGTTAAAGTTCAAGAGAATAGCAATGATACCACTAGTTCTGCAGTTCCTTCTTTTATAGTTGTCATGAAAGATATATACGCAAAAGATATATATGCAAAAGGATATTTGTCGGTCATTTCAACCAAATTTGTTAAAGAAGTATTAGAAGTGTACTAGAGAGATGTTAAGTTGCTAGTCACTTAGGTCTACAAAAGGTGGGTCATTATCATTGTTATAAAACTTAGAATCAGTTTCTCTGATAACTGCACCACTCACATATAACAGTTTTTTGTATTCTCTACACCTTTTCTTTGATAAAAGGTGAAAGGGTAACTTTCTTTTGCTCCAGAGATCGGAGACTCGGGAAAGATGAAAGGGTATCTTCCTTTTGCTCCAAAGATTGGAGACTCAGAAAGAAGTTGTTTATCACTTATATTTGTTTTGTACTCCTATTATATCTCTTTGGTGTTTCTTCCGGAATAACTATTAAAACATTGGTTGATTTTTGTTTTTACTAAAATTACAAGACGATGTAGCTTGTGAAATTCCTTGGATGTTATTGGTGTTGGTTTCTAAGCAGAACTGGAGTGACTCCTGTAATCTGCATAAAAAGACTTGCATTAAAGACTAGTGCAAATTACCAATGCGGAAATAAAATTTTGATTGGAGAACAGAACCTCAGCAACACCCAAAGAAATATTTTGCCTAATGGCTTCAAGGATTTATGATTGTAGTGTTTTTCATTGCACCCATAGATTCTAAAGAGAAGAAGCAAACTCGTTTGAGTGGTCCCACGTACAACTGGGACCCACATGAAAATCTTCTCCTACTATGTATGCGTCAACCTGTGTGATGAAAACGATAACCTTTCCTAACAAACAATGTCATCGTTTGTTCCATAGTTGACACAGTATTGTTTCTCAAACATTTATCTTTTGTTTGATCGAAAGGATTGTTCCGCCATGTTCGTGAAGAAAATCGTGGAGAAAACATCCATAAAAAAGCCCCAAAAGAATGTTTCGAGTTTCACAAACAGAAGAAATTGAGCAACACCATTTTCGCATTCATAAGTGATGACCATGGTCATCTCTCGTGTCCAAGAAGTTCCTGGTTAAGTTGATTGTGAGGAGGCTCCAGGGCTGTGATCTGCTATGGGATGTTGTACAGGAAGGTTCTAAATTAGTCGCCGATTCACAGAACACGGAGGTGAAGGTTGATCCGTTTTCCCATGCATGTGCTCTTGTCTCCCCTCTCTTTGCTTGCTTGGGCGTCGCCTTCAAGTTTGCCGTGATGGATTACATTGTCAAGGTTCGTGATTTGGAAGAGGCGTCGAAGTCTATTCAGAGCTTATAGTCTCTGATGGATGTCCGTGGTGGCACTGTCAGGAAGGGAGGTACCCACACGCGGAATCTGCTGAGAGTGAAGTGCGGACTTGACATGGTCAGAGTACTCTTCGAGCAAATTCTAGTTACTGAATGCCAAAGAGCAAGGTTGGAAACAATCATTGCCATCGAAAGCACATGGAACTTTATTGGGAGACTGTATTCATATGGATTTATGGAGAGAGGGGTATATTCTGAATGCAATAATCACAAATCATATATCTACAATAAGGCAAACTCTGTCAAGGATTATGAAAAGTTGGGAGATAAGGTACATGAAAGAATATATAACGGGTAAGTAATTTTTTAACGATGGAAATTTCATGAACTAAAAAAGATCCTTAATCATTTTACTTAACATAATTTATACATTGATGAGACTATTATTGTATCTTATATTATTGATAAATTGTTATCTCTTGAAAAGAGTTTAAACGAACTCTGAAACATAAGTAAGAGGATATGTAAAAGAGAAATGTAACATGCAGGAAAATGAAAAGGAACAGTATGTTCAAGAATTTTCAAAGGTGTTCAATCACATTTACAATGGTAAATCCAAACACATCGGATTGAGACACAGTTGTGTCTGAAAATTAATAACAATTGAGTTATTATAATTGACTATGTGAAATCTAGTCAAAACTTGATAGATCTTTTTATTGAAGAATTATCAAGAGACTTGATGCATAAAACATCAAGGGGGATGAGTCACAAGCCCATGACTGTAAGCACTACAATTAATTGTCATCCCAAGGTTCTTAGTGCTTTGTATCCGCTTGTCAAAAGAGGAGGTTGAGTTAATCTCTTAATAGTTTTCTAAAGGTACTGAAATTGCGGAGGTGCTAGAATGAAGACCACCTATGTGAATGTGAAGTGCGGCTGCTTCATGGAGTTAAAGGGCTTGACTCCAAAAACATTCATGAAAGATACGGGAAACAAGGGCCATGTTGAATGTGTCAGATATTTTAAAGCAAGTTTTTGATGCATGTTGTATGCGTGAATTGTTTATGCTACATATCAAATAGAATCCTGGTTCAAAGACTTTCCACCATGTAATCCTAATATGATGTAATGAACTTTTCACAATTTAATGGTTCAAATCGTAAGATACCCTTATTTATGCATATAATGTTTGAGTTGTTCTTAGATCAAACATGTTGAAAATGGCGGAGGATTGTTGAACATTTTCAAATTTTAAATCCATGTGTCATGTCATCAAAATATGGTTAGTTTATTTTAATGGTTTCCAAAGTGGTTAATTGGTTTTTTTTGGAAGTTGTAAAACTTTCAAAAGTTTTGAACGTTTAAATTTTAAATGTTTGAATATATATTATATGAGAAAAACTCAAAGAAAGAGAATGATCAGAGAACTTGTCCAGACTATTTTCCACCATGGTAGTTAGAATCGTATGAATTGTACAATATGTATCGCGATTCATTTCAAAAATTACTTTGCATGATACATATCGTTTTTATGTCTTGAATCGCACAATGAATCGTTTGAATTGCTTTTGAATCATGTGATTCGCGATTCATGTCCATTGTAAGCGATTCATGGTGATTGAAGGGTCACTAAAAATGAAAAGTCTCCAAAACCAACAAACCCTAAAGTAAACGAAACGTCACATTGGAAAATGAAAAGTCTCCAAAACCAACAAAAGTTACATTGTAAAATGAAAAGTCTCCAAAACCAACAAAATTTACATTGGAAAATGAAAAGTCTCCAAAACCAACAAAAGTTAAAATAAAGGTAAACAAACAAAAGTTAAAGTAAATGAAACGTCACAGAGAAACCCAAAATGATATTTATAATGTTTTTTTCATGTCACTTATTCTTATTTAAAAATATCATATTTTAGTTATTGTGTATCTTACGATTCATGATAAGATTCGATTCACGATTCAAAAAAATCGTAAAACGATTCACGATTCGAATCTCAATTCAATAACCATGTTTTCCACTACTGCAAGTGTAAACAGGAACTTTATCGTATCCTGAAGAATTTTTGCTGACTCTTGCAGTGCAGAGGGCAAATATTTTTTAGGAAAGTGACATTGTTACACGCTTTGAAGTCATCTAAATTCTCTTGGTTTAACACACTGTATTACTCAGCAACAACCCGCTATTTAATATGGTGACAATCTCAATATTCCTTGATTCCAAATGAGGAAACATGTATCCTATAATCTCCAAATCCAATAAAACCTACTTATTCCACTCTATTTTTTAACGGAATAATTATTTTGCTACTAGGTTGGAGAAAATGTATTCTGTATTGGGTGGTTTTTGGTGTTCAGCCGCTAAGTATTTGATATAAAAGCTTCAATTTATTGTGTACTTTTAAAAATAAAATAATTTTGAAACTCTCTATGTTAAATTACCCATAATTTTTTTATTGTTTTTATCTTTCTTAATTTGAGTAACTTCATTTTTTTATTTTCATTTATCTTTTACTCTTTTAAATCCCTACCATCCAAACAATCTAGCTAAGTTTAAATTGGTGAGTGCCATCAAAATAGAATACGCAAAATATCAAAATTGTGTGTGGTGTCTTGACCTTGTTTCTTTCTTCTATAGGGAATTGAATGGACGTTTTTCACTTTCTCCAACATTTATTTATGCATAATATAATACTAATATAATTATAATAATGAATTTTATCTGACAATTCATTCTCATTTTGAAGAATATGAATTGCATAAGTACAAATTTACACCATATCTAGAAACTATTGTTTCAAGTTAATTTACAATTTGGAAGAGTATTCATCTTATATGAAGAATTGCATGATAAGAAGAAATTGTTTTAGTTTAGTTTATCAAACTAAGGATTTTATTGATTTATTTGCGCTGCGGAAGACGTGAAATCAGAAATGAAATTTCACTACGTAATTTCATGCATGCGTAATGAAGACGACGATGGACAGTGTGAAATATAATTCGTTTCTTTGTTACGTGTTTTGGATACAAGCTTTTGATAAATATATATAGTATACTAAATTGGCCTAACAATAATAACAGTCCAATAACGCAATAGTAAAATGGGTTAAAACACAGTTTATTAATTATATAGCCCCTCCTCAAGCTGTATGACTAAAATCTATCATACCCAGCTTGTTAATCACAAAATCAAACGCAGGTTTCTCGAGTGGTTTGGTGAAGATATCCGCAGGTTGTTCTAAACTCCTGATGGAAAGAAGATTGATAAACTAAATTGCAATCTCTCACTGACCACGTGACAATCAATTTCTATATGTTTGGTACGTTCGTGGAATACTGAATTTGTGGCAATATGTCGTGCAGCTTGATTATCACAGTAACATTTACAGAATAATGCTTGACCTGAAGATCACGAAGGAGAAGAGTTAACCATTGCAATTCGCACACGGTTGATGTTAAAGCACGATATTCGGCTTCTAAAGATGATCTGGAAATCGTGCTCTGTTTCTTGGTTTTCCATGAAACTAATGTTGAACCAATATATATGCAATAACCTGTAGTTGATCGTCTTGTAAGATTACATAAGGCCCAGTTTGAGTCACTAAATACATTCAGATATCAGGCTTGCTTGGGAAGAAAATTTCCCTAGTGGGTGATCCTTTTATGTATCTCATAATTTGATTAACGGCTTTGTGATGATGTTCATTTTGTGATTTCATGAATTGACTCAGAAACTTACTGGGAAGTTTATATTTGGTCTGGTCTTTGTTAAGTAAAGAAGCCTTCCAATAACATGACGAAGGTACATGTTTGTTCAAAATTCAGTCTTATATCTTTATTCATGGGAGTGTGGCACGACTTAGCAGCTAGCATTCCACGATCCACTGAAATGTCCAACGTGTATTTTATCTTATTCACGTGTATCCCTTCCTTTTGCCTTGTTATCTCCTGATCAAGGAAGAAACTCAATTTGCCAAGATCCTTAATTTTAAATTTTTCATCCAAGAGTCTTTTGACCTCGTTCATATGACAAGCATCATCTCCAGCAAGAATAATGTCATCAACATAAACGAGTAAAGCTAAGAAGCATAAATTTATTTTTTTTTTATAAACAGAGAATGATTAGATGAGGATTGAATAAAACCAATGTTCTGTAAAGAAATGGGTAAGTTTCGCATACCATTGTCGACTAGTTTGCTTCAAGCCATATAGAGATTTTCTGAGGCGACAAACCTGGTTTGGTTTCAAAGTTTGTAGTCCTTGAGGTGGATTCATATAAACTTCCTTGTTCAAATCACTATGTAAAAATGCATTCCAGTTGGTCAAGATGCCAGTCTTTGGCTGCTGCAATAACAATGAGAAGACGTACCGTAGTCATTTCGGCCACCGGCGAATAAGTATCGTAGTAATCAACACCTTCAACTTGGGTGTACCCCTTTGCTACAAGTCTCGTCTTGTATCGTTCAATCTCTCCTCTTGCATTGAATTTCAGTTTGTCACCCATTTGCAGCCTATATAGGTTTCTTTCCTGGAGGAAGATCAGTAAAAGACCAAATTTTGTTGAGTTTGAGCGCATCAATCTCTGCCTTCATGGCATTTCTCCATTCTGATTTTTGGACAGCTTCATCGTACGATTGAGGTTCAGTGTGTGATGAAATGGATGTTATTAAACATAGCTGATTTTTATCCAAAGGATCATAGGAAATAGCTGAGCTAATTGAATACTTGCGTTTTGTTGAAATCAATATTGATGGAGTTTGAGATTTGATGGTGGTAATCTTTCAAGTATTCTGGGGCCTTTCATAGGCTAGCAGGTCTTCTCAGATCACCATATTCACGAGTACCATCTTCTGACTATATAACATCTTCTGGCTTCACTGTTTCACTAATACAATTGCTAGCATTTCCAAAAGGCAAGCAAAAATGATTTTCTTCAACGATAAGTTGATCAGTCTTGTTTTCTAATTGAATGAATGTTCCTTCATGAAAAATAACATCCCTGGAAATGAAAATTTCCTAGGTTTTGACGTCTAAAACCACATATCCTTTTATTCCATTCTTAAATCTTAAGAAGATACATTTTCTACTTTTAGTGTCAAATTTATTCCTATTATTAGTTATGGTGGAAGCAAAACACACAACCAAATACTTTGAAGACAGACATGTCAAGTTTTCGTTCATAAAGCAACTCATAAGGTATTTTAAAATCCATTGTAGTAGAAGGAATACGTTTTAGAATGAATACAACATGACATATTGCCTATAACCAAAATTGTTTGGGTATATTTGAATGAAACATAATACTTATAGCCACAATGCCTAAGTTATCATAAAACTCTTTATAATTCAACTCGCATCCGTTATCAGTTCATGACCTTAATACGCTTACCAAATTGAGTTTGTACATGAGCAACAGAGCTATTTAACAGATATCTAGTTTCACTCTTATTTTTCATCAGGAATACCCAAGTGTGTTTGGAGTAATCATCTACTATTGTAAGAAAAAAGTACATTAAAGGATATCAAATCTCCTCTATTCATTTCATTAACATCATTTTCCCAATATAAATAATGATCTATACTATCTAGAAACAAAATTTGAGCTCTATTCATTGCATTGATTATGTTCTCTCCATATAAGGAAAGGATACATGTGGTTTCAGAAACACAATTTCAGCTCCATCCCTCTCTCTTTCCTATACTTTCAGAGATAGCACTAATTCTACAACACAGTTGCAATTGGAGTTAAAAAAACTCGTATACTTACATTAACAGCAGTTTTACTTACTTTATGATGAGGGAAGGCATTAGACAGGACTGATAGCTTTGTAATCCTACTTTTTATCTCCATATTTGTGGTGCAATGATAGCTTTATTTGCAATGTAAAAGTTTACATAGGAAGCAGCAAGTCTAGTTCCAGGAGGTCTTGGCTTAGCCTCACCATCCTAGAAAATATAAAATTATAACATAACAAGCATTAAATGGAAGTTGAATCTATCTAGTTCACAATTCATCACTGACTCACAATTGCAATAAACAGAACCACTACAGTCTTTAACCATATCAGCAGGTCTCAATATTGCGTTGAGCTCAATATCTTCATCTTCACATGATAAGTTGCAGCATAGCGCCATAGCCATTATTAGAATATCACAATTAAGCATAAAACAGACTATTACAAACCACTTTTACCAAAAGTTGTTTGAAATATTTGTTTATTTTATGGCACCTCATTTGTTTATTTGAAAGTAATTATTATAAGAAATTGAAACTGAAAATCTTCTTCTAAAATTATAGGTAGCAGACTGGTTGCTAATTGCTTAAGATTGTTGTACCCAGCATCCTAAATCACCTGATCTTATTTTACAGAGTTAAAATTTAGATTAGCTGCAAATGAAATCATGTTGACCTAATACACTTAATTAGGGATTTATAATAGAAAGGTGATGATAAGGTTGTTACTAAGACAATAAACTTACACAGACAAATTCCACTAAAGAAACACTACCAAATATTCAAGAGACACAAGCCAACCAAAATAAATGATTATATTTCATTCCTCTTTTAGTTGGCAAATCAATTGATGGTTGGTGGCTGTACACACTTAAAACAGGACTTGATGTTAAGATACACAAAATCTATGGCCAAGATTATACTAACAGTTTCTATCTTCTTGACAAAATGAAATTTATTCAACTTCTCTTTTCCATCACAATTATTCACCATTGTCTGTTGCAGCTTGACCTAAAAAAATACAATTCTTTATGGTGATCTTGATGAAGTTTATATAGAGCAAATTCCTGATTTTGTCGCTTAAGAAGAGTCATTTGATATGGTATGTTGTCTATAGAGGTTCAGAGTCTATATGACCTTAACAATCACTCCGTGCTTTGGGCTTTTTAAGACTATCCTCCATCAATTGAAATGATAAGAAGTGATGCTAATCATTCCCTATTTTATTGTCATACTTCTTCCCAAGATGTTTCTTACTTGGACAATATTGTTAGCATAGGCAATAATAAGAAGGGTATTGGACAACTAAATCAAATTTATTGTCTTGATTATTTTTTCTTAATTAATAAAGCATTTTGTTGTCTCAAAAACATGTTTTAAGCTCAATGTCTCTTTTTTTCTATAGTTTAACAAATACTAATGAAAAAAATAGGGGCAACAACATGATTAAAAGGAAAACAATAGAGACAGACAAAATAGGAATGAGCTGCAAAATGACATCATAAAATTCTATAACTAATAAACATACAACAACAAACTATGTATTGTAAAGATATACTTCGATGATGATGGAGTGAATATGATAATTATACCTTAATTTTTTAATGAAAGAAAAAAATAATGATAAAAAAGATATTTTGTTTTTTTTTTATTATTATTTTCAACCAAGAACAAAAAAACTAAATGAAAAGGAAAAAAATGTTTACCTGGAAAATCCCAGCAGACTCACTCTCTCTCATATAGAGTGGACCGGGAACATGGATTTTAATGATTTCAAACTTTCTACCATTGGCATCTGTTTCACTCGAAACTAAAGAATAAGCTTCTACATATCAGGATCAGTTTCATCATCAATCCAAGACAGAATAACCACACCAGGCCTCACAAAACAGCACATATTATCAACGTGACCATTTGTGTCATCATCCCCTGCATAAAAGCAGTATATTATAACTTGGGAAATAGATGAAATCTACAAACCACGTTGAACATAAGATACGTACTCTAATACTTCAAGGTCATCTCTACATAGGCACAGACATGTGATCTTAAAATTTGCAACCTCAAAAGGAATTCAAGTAAAAAAAAAAAAAAGTAACTAATGAAGTTAGCAACAACACAAGAAATTTGGTTGAAATGACTAGCAAATATCATTTCGAGTATCATTCATAAGAATGGTAAAAGAGGGAGCTTCAGAACTTTATTCTCTTGACAATGATGAACTTTAACTTGGAAGTATCGAGATAACTTGAAGCATTGTCCAATAACTTTACTTGAAGGCGTCTAAGATGTTTTACTTGAGAGTCACTTTTGTAGATATATTTGAGTGTAAGATTACGTTTTTATTAATCTGAACTAAAATTTATATATATTTTTGAGAAAACAGAATCTGTCCAGAAACTTAAAATCTGAAAAAGTAAAACAAAAATCGATTCAGATCTGACCACTATTCAAGGAGGTCAGTTTTAATACATTCTAAACCAAATATTCTCGAAACTGGATCCCTTAATTCACACAACCAATCTTCTGAAACCGAACCCCTTTATTCATCCAACCAATCTTTGAACCCCTTTATTTACACAACCAATTGACTCGTTCCTTATCCGAACCACACTCAATGCAGATTGGTACTTTTCCAACCTACATCAGAAGACGCAATTGTCCAACACTCCTCCTTGCTTCTTTTGATGCAGACGCCAATCTTCTCTCTTAGTTCTTCAAATCTGCATTTTGGAAGAGCCTTCGTTAGGATATCTGCAAGTTGATATTTAGTTTTACAGTGAACTAGAACAATTTCTTTGCTGCTTTGCACTTCTCTCAAAAAATCATACTTGATCTTAAAGTTTTTCATCTTTCCATGGAACACAGGGTTGTTTGAGATTGCTATGGCTACTTGGTTATCAACATTGATAATTGTTTCGTCCTCTTGAGTGAACTTCAAATCTGCCAAAATCTTTCGAATCCACAAAGCTTGATTAACAATTGTAGCATCACATCCTGCTTCTTTGAATTCCATGAGAAGTATCCAGACCTGAAACTAAATAGGTAGCCCGAGGTGTTTTTCATATCATCACTTGAACCTGCCCAATCACTGTCAGAAAAACAATACAGAGTTACATCTTCTAGTCTTCCGAACATGATTCCGAACTCTTGGGTTCCTCTGATGTATCTGAAGACTCTTTTTGCAGCCTTGAGATGCAGTTCACTTACACAGTGCATAAACCTAGATAGCAAATTTATAGCAAACTAAATACCAGGTCGTGTTGGTGTAAGCTACATTAGGCAACCAATTTAACTTCTGTACAAGTGTTCATATACTTTGTTTGAGCCATCATCTTTGCAAAGCTTCTCATTCTGCATCAATGGTGTGCTCATCTTCTTGCAACTTTCCATGTTGAACTTCTTCAGCACTTCATTTTCATATTTTTGTTGTCCAATAAAGATACCTTCTACAGTTTGATGTATCTCCATTCCAAGAAAATAAGTCATCTCTCCCAAATTTGTCATCTAAAAAAACTCAAGCATTTGAACTTTGAATTTCTTGACAAGTTCAAAGTTACTTCCTGTTACAAGCAAATCATCAACATATAATCATATAACTATAATATCATGGTTTTTGACTCTCACATACAGAGTCGATTAACTAGGACTCTTGTTGAAATCTTTCTTCAAAACAAAATTATCAATCCTACTATATCAAGCTCTTGGTGCTTGCTTGAGACCGTACAAAGTCTTCTTAAATAGTAGGACTTTATTATCTTCTCCCTTCTTAACAAACCCTTCAAGTTGTTCAACATAAATTTCCTCCTCCAAAAAATCATTCAAAAATGCGGATTTAACATCAAGCTGATATACCTTCCAGTTTTGGTGAGCTGAAAGGGCTAACAGCAACCTGATTGTATCTAGTCTTGCCACTAGTGCAAAAGTATCAAAGAAATTCACCCCGAACTGTTGAGCATAGCCTTTAACCACCAATCGTGCCTTGTATTTGTTGATGGGACCATGTGTATTAAGCTTAACCTTGAAGACCCATTTAACACCAATGGTTTTCTTGTCAAATGGTTTGTCTACAAGGCTCCAGGTTCCATTCTTTTCTATCATCTTCTACTCGGCCTCCATTGTTGCAATCCAGTTTGGATCAGTTGTAGCTTTTTCATAATTTGCAGGTTCAGAAATAGCAATATTACACCTTTGATATACATCGGTTAGAGGTCTAAAACCTCTAACAGGATGATCGTCCAAGTTCTCTTCAACGAACTCCTCCTCAGCTGTTCCAGGTTCATCATTGGAGACCTCAATCTCCTTTTCCGGTTCATCTTTTCCTTCTTCATCCCAGTTCCAAGCAACAGTTTCATCAAAATTGACGTCTCTGCTCACAATTAATTTTTTCCTCAAAGGCTGGTAGATCATGTAGCCTTTGGTTACCCTACTATATCCCATGAACATGCCTACTTCAGCTTTTTCATCAAGCTTTGCTCTTTTCTCCTTCGGTACCTGAGAATAACATACACAGTCGAACACCTTGAGGTGTTGTATATTGGGCTTGTATCCTTGCCAGTCTTCAAATGGAGTTTTGTTGTTCAAAACTCTGGTCGGCAACCTGTTTAGCATATAGGTAGCTATGTTTATTGCTTCAGCCCAAAAGATTTTGGGCAGTTTCTTCTCAAAGAGAAGAGATCTGGCCATCTCCATAATGGTTCTATTTTTCCTCTCACTCACACCATTCTTTTGTGGAGTGTAAACAGTTGTGTATTGATGCTCAATACCTGCATCTACACAAAACTCCTTGAATTTATCAAAGGTATACTCTGTGTCATTATCCGATCTGACCATCTTAACCTTCTTTTCACATTGATTTTCAACCTATTTCTTCCACGTGCCGAATATATCAGCTAGTTTAGATTTTTGCTTCATAAAATACACCCAACAGAATCTGCTAAAGTCATCAATGAAGAGTATATGACACCTGCTACCATTGAGTGATTCAGTTTTTATAGGCCCGCACACATCAGTGTGAACGAGCTACAACGACATTTCCGCTCTCCAAGCTTTCTGTTTAGGAAAAGACTTCCTGGACTGTTTTCTGAGCTCACATATCTCTTCTTTGACTTCAATATAGGGCAGGTTCTGCACTAACTCATTTTTATACATGTAGTTTAGTGTAGCGTGGTGAAAATGACATAGCCTTTTGTGTCATATTTGTCCCGGATCCACCGTCGACGTGTATGCAAGATATGTTTGCATATTTGCTGGAAAACTTTTTCCCTTCATCTTTACTTACAAAAGTTTAGTGCCATTGGTATTAAAAATTTCACAAGTTTTATCCTTGAATACCACAACATAGTTTTTCTCCAAGAGTCGTCCCACACTGAGTAGATGTTGATCAATCTTTGAAACGTATAGAACATCCGAGATTATCTTTGTACGTGACTCAATATCAATGTCAATATCTCCTATGCCTTTAACCGCAATGTAATCACCGTTTCCAATTTTGACTTTTGAGTGGTGCGTGTCATCCAGCTTCATGAACATGTCTCTATCATGAGACATATGGTGAGTGCAGCCACTATCAATCAACCATGCTTCACTAATGACAATCTTAACAAAGCACGTGGCTACAAACATATGCTCCTCCTTCTCGTCCTCGGACTCTTGAGCAATTTGTGCTCCTTGTTGCTTTCTTTTGCACACCTTTCCACATGACCCTTTTGATTACAGGATCTGCGCACCACTTCAGGTCTCCACCAACATCTCCAATGTGGATGAGATGTCTTCTTGCAATGCTGCTAAGGTGGATACTTTTCTTTTTCACCTTTGCTAGCTTCGTCTTTCTTCTTCTTATTTTTCCAACTCTTCTTTTTAGTTTTAGAACCTAACTGTATCTTTTCCTTGGCCTGAAATGCTCCTTCAATATTTGTTTCTTATTTCAGCAATCTTCTCTGCTCTTGAGTTTGCATAGAGTTCATCAGCTCGATTAATGAGATTTTCGTGAGATCTCTAGAATCTTCAAGTGAAGAAATCTTTGCATCAAACCTCTCAAGGAGGCTCACCAGCACCTTTTCTACAATTCTTCTGTCAGGCAAATCTTCACATAGTAAACGAATTTTGTTTACCACGATCAAGAGTCTATCAAAATATTCTTTGATAATCTCGGTCTCCTTCATCCTCAGCATCTCAAATTCTTTTCTGAGATTGAGAATTTGCAATTGCCAAGTTCTTTCATTCCCTTGAAATGCTTCTCGAAGAGTATCCCATGCTTCTTTAGTTGTTTCACAGTTTATAATTCTTGTGAATACAACATCAGAAACTGCATAGTGAATGCAGGTTTTGGCCTTCGATCTTGTTCTTAATTCTTCATTGTAATTTCTGATTTCAACTACAGTTGGATCTGCTTGTAGTGGTTGAATTTCAGAAATTACAGCTTCCCACAAACCGCTCGCTTCCTAGTAAGACTTCATTTTGACTGACCATATCTCATAGTTTTCACCTGAGAAGACTAGTGGAGCTGCCATGAAATTTTTGGTCATATCTTATCCTCTTCCAGAACACTCGTCACTCGGGTCTCACTAATCTCTCACACACAGACCCTTAAGAATTAAGAGCTCTGATACCACTTTGTAGATATATTTTAGCGCAAGATTATGATTTTATTAATCTGAACTGGAATTTATACATATTTTTAAGAAAACAGAATCTGCCAGAAAACATAAAATCTGAAAAACGTAAAATAAAAATCGGTTCAGATCTGACCACTATTCAAGGAGGTCAGTTTTAATCCATTATAAACCGAATCCCTTTATTCACGCAACCAATTGACTCGTTCCTTGTCCGAACCACACTCAATGCAGTTTGGTACTTTTTCAACCTACATTAGAAGACGTAATTCTCCAAGAACTTTACTAAGTGAAACAATGTTTAGGAGGCTCTCATGTGAAGTTGTTGGACAATGCTCTAAGTTATCTCAGCACTTCCAAGTTAAAGTTGATCTGTGTCAAGAGAATAATAATAGTGTGACCAGTGAAGCTCCTTCTTTTACGGTTATCATGAAGGATCCATACACGAAAGAATATTTACTGGTCATTCCAACCAAATACTTTCACTAGTCATTCCAACCAAATTTGTTATTTGAAGTGTACTGGATTATACAAAAGACAGTTGCCAATTACCCAGTCTTATAGAAGGTAGTCTATTATTAAAATTGGATCAAAATAAATTGTATTAAAACATATAATGTCAAATAAATTGTATCACCTCGTTTAATCATTTTATAAGACCTCCATTCACCACTTCATATAGAATTTTCTCCATCTAATTACTATTATTTTATGTAGAGCTGCATTAATAATTGACTAAGAAGTAGCAGCAACAGCAGGTTGGCCATTGAGGAAATTAATAGAAAAACAAGTACCTCTACTTCACCATACAAGGCTACCTAATAGATTTACTTCCTCGGACATCTATATTGAAAAAATGTGTAACGTCTAGAAATTTATAATACAATATCTTCCAGATAGAATTTATTGAAATTATATTATTTATGAATATTATGAATACAATATATTTATGAATACAATATATTTATGAAATTAGATTTTAAAAATTTTGTTTTAATGACACTTAACCAACTTAGGTTTGACCCCAATGTGTTTCAGAACTGATGGTGTAAGATAAATTGATAATAAACCCAAAACGAAAAAAAAAAAAAAAAAAAAAAAAATGAATATTAACTTATTTACTAAAAAAAAAAAAAAAAAAAAAAAAAAAAATAAAATATTATTCAATTTTTTTTTTTTTTTATAAATTAATATTTATTTTTTTTTTTTTTTTTTTCCTCCATTTCCTTTAAAACCTTTTTTTTTTTTTTTTTTTTTTT
>Ga0099825_1003300_pt1 | contig 21494 bp, 11 predicted proteins | sample SiratroredBW_FD_76838 | JGI IMG/M metagenome (GOLD analysis project Ga0099825, IMG submission 76838) | Root nodule microbial communities of legume samples collected from California, USA - Siratro red BW | ecosystem: Host-associated > Plants > Roots > Nodule | place: USA: California | collected... | reverse complement strand
TATATATAATTATTGAAATCAATTATTTGAAAAATTAGGTATAAATCAATTTATTTTTCATATATAATATTTATTGTTACAAACCCTAAACCCACTTAAAAGAGTGTTTTGTAATTTTCAAAGCCAAGGGTATTTTGTAATTTTCACTTCATTTACAAGGGCTATTTTGTAATTTCGATCTTCATCCCTTCAAATCCCTGCAAATCTCTTCAGATGAGCGAAGATTCAATCCTGCAAATCTCTCCTCATCCATCCTCCCAAATCAGGTTAACCAAATAGCCTTCATCCCTTCAAATCTATCTTCTTGAACAGTAAATCCCCTTAAATCAGTCCAACCAAACACAACCTTATAAAGATTAGAAATTTTTCAATTTCATCCAGTTTCAAATTAAAATGATTGGTCAACATAATCAGGTTCGAATTTCATTTTTAACCTTTACACGCATTATAAAAGACTAACAACTACATGCATCATAAAAAATTAACAACTACTTGTATTCATAACAACATAAATCAATTAGGTCAAAATAATCTAAAAAAGATTCTCATTATCGAAAGGACGAAGATCGTAATCATGAAAAATTGATAAATAATTCTTTACATATTTATTTCCCTTTTATTTCAATGGTAACTATATTTTAGTGGTATTGCTTTAAATTTTTCTAAATTGCATTCAATTACATAAGTAATTTCATTAATTAATTAAGTTAACTAAATATTTAATTATTTTTTAGAAAAAATAATTTAAATATATTTGACTACATTAATATTTTAAATTATCCAAAATATATTCAATTAGCATATAAATAAATAATTATATTATCTAAATTTATAAAAATTAAAAACATAAAGAAAAGTAGTAAGGAAATAAAATCACACCATTTAAAAATGACAAAAAAAATTAAAACATACTTGATAGCCCGACTTTAACTAAAATAAAAATCTATTCATAAGACAAAAAAATTATAATCTAAACCCATAGTAGTGTTTAAAACCACAACTTCATTTTTTAAAGTCTTTATAAGTACGACTTATCTAAATATATAATTTTTTAACATTTACTAATTAATATAATTTACATTCAAAATTACTAGTTGTGTAAAAAAAGACTAGGAGAGAGCCAACTTGACAGCAGACTTAATATTGCTTATAGCAAGTCTTAATTTTCCTTGACTGCTACTACTTGCTCATTCTTAATATCATTACCACCAATTCACTTTCAAATGCTTATTACTTGAACAAAATGAGTCAATCAGAAGAGATTTACTAGCTTTAGTTTCTGATATTCAACAGTTCCACAAACGTATACACTAGTTCATATTTTTTAAGAAAATTATACTCAACAGTTCTAGGCTCTGATTAACACAATCACACACAAGCAAATGGTCTTTGGTATTTATATACCATTAATATCATAATGCAATTTTACATTAATATAACAAGAACATATTTCTTCTTAAAGCTCATATTTTTGTACTACAGTTTTTAAGACGGTAAAACTCAGTGAGATAATTATAAATGCTCCTCCTAAATTAACATGAATATACCCCAAAACAAAGAGATACTGTTTATAAATTGCCATAAAACGACCTTACAAATTGAAACAGTGTTTTTTTCATCTTCACACCAAAACACTGGTTGTGTTATCTACACTATCAATTAGCAATTATCTGTGAACTCGGACACACATTCATCTGATGACAATAAAATGAACAACAAGCTGTTGGGCTTATTGAAGGGCTCATGGCAAAGCGACTACTTATCTTCCAATGTATATCGCTTTTGATAACGTGTCCTTAAAGGTGTTGCATAGATATTCTTCCACATATTAGCAGAAGGGTGGGAACCAGAACTGCTTCTAGTAACTCCACTAAGTGACACACAATCATCCATAAAGATTCTCTTAGAATTCTGAGAAAAATACCTATAGGGTTTCACTTTAGCTTTGGTTGATGCTGTCAGATTCATGTAGCTTGGTTTACAAACACTTCCTTCTTCGGTTGCTTCCATCATAACATTGTTGGTTGATGGTACAGGTGGTGATTCAGATGTGCATGAAGTGGACAAAGGGCTATCATTATACATGCATTCAGAGCTTATGGATGAAGATGATGGAGTTGATTGACTAGTGGTAAGTGATTTAGATGAAATCCTGGTTGTCACACCATTCCTTCTTGCTTTGACTGAGCCATTTTGTTGATCAGAATTCAAGGGAAGAACAAAATGATCACTTTTACTAGTCACTGGAGTCATGTCAGATGAGTCCAAATGCATGTCTACCATTGACCTGCTCTCCCATGGTTTTGAAGCCATCCAGCGATCTAACATGCCCCATTTTGAGCTCTTACTATCTAGGTTGTGATGCTTGAGAGGAATCACTTGCTTAGCAGCTTTTGAGTTTGGACTAGCACACACTGTTGATTTCTGAAACCAAGCAGAATTCATTGAAGCTCATGTATATTAGCAATTGTCTCACTTCTGATACCACAAATATAGCAGATTTTTTTCTACTCCATTACCTGCTTAGACTGAGAGTATGCCTTGGTCCTATCCCTCTTAATGGCTCCTTCCTTCCTCATCTCTTGTTTTGCCTTAGCTTCTTCAGCAGTTCCTGGAATGTCACACCATCCTTGCTGACAATAACATGGCAAATTTTGCTACAAGTTAAACATCTCTTTACCAATTTAACATGGCATCAACATTACAGAATGTTATACAATCTTGAGGGAAATTGTGAAAAACTTGTGATACCTCAGCTTGCTTAACAGAATCAGCTTCATTGCAGGGCTCACTGACAGCTTTCCCCACATTCCTTGCTTTGACACGTGCTTGAACTCGCACAAGAGCCTGCATGCATCTTAGAGTAACAGCTGCTTGCTTCCTCACTTGCCAACCACGAAATATAGCTTGCAACCTCACCACTGCCCTCAGGGCCCTCAAAGCTCGTCTTGCCTTTGACATAAATACATTAACACATGGAACATACTTTCAGCATACTATTAATGAAACCCCAAACAGAGTGAATGACCAATAGAGTGGCAGATCCTTCATTAATTAACCCCCATCTACACAATGCAAGAGAATTTCAGAAGACTAAAGAAATTGCAAGTAAAACAGTGAACCTCAAAACTCACAGCAAAATCTTATCTTTACTAATACTCACATCACAGCTTGAAGTGTCACCACAATTTTGATCGTTTTATTACAATGTTATGTTAATTAGTTATTTGGAAATCATTATTTAGAAGTAAGTTTCCCCTTGGCTCTTGTACTCTTCTTCATGGATAGATCTATAGTAATACTTTTCCATCTATCTTTACTATGAAACATTTCACGATTGTTAAATTAACAAAACAAAAACACCACGCAACCTATTTGTACCATGATAGTATAATTAGTAAGTCATGAAACTAATTTAACTTGGAATCTTGCCTAGCACTAATTCTTTTGTCCAGAATTCCATGTCTTAAATAGTTCAAGCATAGGATAAACCAATGGAGCATAGCTTCTGTTTCTTAAACAATTCAAAACCAGAAACTCATAACTAAAAAAACCAAAAAGTTAAATAAATCATTGAAGAGAGAACAAGCTGCATCATGATCATATAAAAGGTTGAACTAAATTAGGTAATTAGGAAAGAGTCCTACTTACCAAGAAACCACGAAACACTGCCTGGATTCGAATGGCAGCCCATTCCTGCTTGATGACCATGAAGTCTTTGAGTGGAGTTCTTACAACAGCAGCCAAAGCAGCAGCAAATGCCCCATCATCCACCACAAAGGACCCACCACCACCCTGCCCCTTCTGCATGGATGATCCAATCCCAAACCCTTCTGAACTGCCCCTCCATAACTTCCACTTTCTCTTACTCTTGTCACCACCCTTTTCCTGATAAATACAGAAATATACCAAGTAAGCATCACCACAGCCAAACATAGCAAGACCAAAAAAATCCCAACAAAAAATTTACAAACTTGATCAGTTGGGGAGGGCTTTCTGAGAAAAATGAGGGACTTAAGCCATCTTCCCGAACCACCCATTGGAGAAAAGAACAAGTTTTTGCAAAGGACAAGGTGGTACCAGCAAGTGGACTTTGAGGTGAGTTTGAGTTTGAAGCTGGTGTTGTTGCTTGGCTTAGTTAAGTTATAACGCGAAGCAGAAGAAAAAGTAGAAGAAGTGTTTTGAAATTTGAAATGTTTGCGAAAAGAAAAAGGTGGATGAACAGAGAAAGTACACAAACGGATACGAAGACTTTTTGCTTTTCTGCTGTTCTCATGTCCCACTCACAGTTGACCTCTCATCAATCCCAACACTCACTGCATCGAAACGCTGTCGTTTAGATATGGACTCTCCAAGCCCATTGGGTTCTAACAAAGCCCAAACTGTTGAAACTTAAGTAGTATTTTACTTTGGTTTTTGTTTCATTCGATACTAACATAAAAAAGTTTGTTAAAAAAATATCTCATATTTTGAAAAGATTGTTCTGAAAATTCTATTTTAAAATACTCTTTCTAAAATGCATTTCTTATGTTATAAAAATCTTGTTATGGAAATTATGTTATAGAAATTTGGAAATTACGTTTTGAAAATATTTTTCTAGAATTTATATTCTATAAATTTTAGAAAACTTGTTTTAAAAAAATTCCAATAATAAATAATTCTAGAATAGAAAATCCAAAAAAAAAACTTTTATAAATAATAAAATGGTTATTTCAAAAATTATGGGATTACAGGTAAAAACTATGGGATTTAGAAACCATTTTATTTTGCTGTCAAATCTTCCAAAATTCTTCAAACTGTTGTGCTTCCTCCTACATGCTGTTCTGTTTTCTATATCTATTTATTAATATTTTGGTATTCTTGATTTGCGTAAACTATTACATACCAATTATTATTGGAACTTGAAGTATTTATTTGTTAACATGAGGGGTTCACTACTCAATGTTAGGTGTTAATTATAAAATACTAACATTATTTCAGTTAAGATAATTTCTATGAGTTACACAGCCATTAAAATTTTGAAGAAAAGAAGTTTATGAAAGTTAAGCACCTATTTACATTTTAAATATCGAGAACAAACTCAATTGTGTTCTTGATGATATTTTCAACTGTTAAAATAAATTTTAAATATTAAGCTATAAAATAGAATGTAAGTAATTTTTTTTTACACAGATGGATTTGAAATTGTATGATGATCATGTTCCCAATTTAATTACTTCCCACCTTAATTAATTGTATTTTTTTTTGTACATAATTTATCATTTTGTATTAAATAACCTGACATTGTTAATCACATCTCTACAATTAACAAAAAAAAAAAACCGCCTTTTAGGTAATTTTCTTAATTCAACATTGTTTTTTATTTAAAAATAACATTATATTATAATATATAAATCATTTGATATAAATTTTAAATGTAATGTAAGTATATAAAATATTTATTTATTATGAATTTGAAAATTATTTATTCCATAATAAAATAGTAATTTAATTCTTATTTTTACTTTTTGAATGATGTTCTCTTACTTTATAATATAATTACTTAACAATCTAGTTTTTTTTTTTTTTTACTTAAAAGTGTAACTTCATTGCTCATTGCTTCTATGTAAGAATCTATAGCAATTTAAAGGGATTAAAATGAATTGGAGGTTGACTAGTTTGTATCTGTCTCACTAATAAATGCATCTACACTTGCACCCAAGTCATAATTTATATTTTAAGATATTTTTTTAAGTTATTTTATGTTTGTGCGTTTATATTTCTTATATGATATTCGTGCTTATTAAATAATGAGTATTGATATCACTTTCTAATTCCATTATGGTTCATTTTCTATTGCTACAAATTGTATCTTTTACCTTTAAATTTGTATTCAATTTCACTAAGTTAATTTACTTTAATGCAACAAGCTATAATTATTTTAATCTCTTATGCAACTAGTTAGGTTGATTTCAAATATGTTAGATCGTTAGGATAGAACTTTAAATTTCCATTCAAATCCACTAAGGCACTTTACTTTTATGTTACTTTCATGTCAAGTGGCTATATATTTGTCTTCTTTTTTTTATTCTCATAGGTAGGGATTAAGTTGGATTGGAAAATATTAGAATATTAAGAGGTAACTTCAATAAAGTAGTTAAAACAATTAATTTGATATAGATGAGAATTTTAAATTTTCTTTTATCTCTTTGATATTTTTAAGAAAAAAATGTGATAATTTCTTACAATGGCGTCTAAATTTGATTTTATGAAAGGCATAGGGGAAACTTTGAAAGGTTTTAGAATTGCACACCTTTGGTTTGTATAAAAACCTAGATATATAAAGTATCACAACTTGATATTATTCTAATGGATGGAAAGGTATACCTAAACCAACTATTAAAAGTTTTGAAAGAAGGCTGAAATTAAGTTATGATATATGCAGACATATTTATTAACAAATAATTGTAGGAAATTCAGACAAAAAAAATATGTTGCTAAATTCTAATATATATTCAGTTTCTACTAATACAAAAGAAAAAGTTAAGGAAAAATATTATCATAGTATAATTAGTTTGACCCTTAACCTTCTAGTCTCCGAATAATAGTGTAACAAGACACATATTAAAAAAACAAAGAATTATATATATTTTCGTACATAAAATAATTTTTCACTAAATATTGTCAATTTTCTCTTTTAGTACAACAACAACAACAAATATTATTCTTTATACAATAATTATAGTCTCGTCTGAATTTTAATCACATATGTTACTAACATACTAAATTATTATATATTTTATATAACAGGTATAGTTAATTTTCATTTTCGTCCAAATAGAAAATACTTATTGATCTTAATACAATTAGGTACCATTATATCTTAGTTTTACTAATATATGTTAACCGTTGAGTTAAATACTTAGATATACATTATTATTTTGTGGAGAATATAAATGACATATTAATTACTTATGTATACATAGCTTTCTTTTAGGTGTTAGATACATATATTTTGAATTCTAAAATAATGATTTTTTGAAAAAGTTAATTAAATATAATATTTGACTCTAAACTATATTTAAGAGATGATTTGTTGGGAGAGTTTAAACACATGATTAGATTAAATTGATTATATGATGGAAAGGAGTAGGAGATGATTTATTAGAGATTTTCTAATAGTACTATGACAAATTGACTAGTGCAAACAATTTTCTTATAAATGACATGTGTATAGAACTTTCCGATATTAATGTTATGTAAATAGTATAATTCACCTAGACATTTATATAATAACTTTTAGTTGTATATGTAAAGTACTTTTTAGTAAAATATATTTTAGCTTTTTTTCTCTCATAAGCTCTTAAGTGTTTTTTCTCCTCCTCACCTTTATTCATAGTTAATAGAAGTGTTTTTTTTTTCTTCAATCTTCTTATTATATTTCTTATTTGTTATTTTTTCAAACCCAACCATTAACATTGTTTGAAGAGAGTGTTATATCAGTGAAGGACTCAGTAAATATTTTTGAGATGAAGAAAAAGTTTGTAATGTATAGAGAGGACTCACATTTGAGAGAGAGATCGAAAAGAATTCAAGTATAAAATTAGGATAATTGAGTCAAGATTAGTGAAATGAACAACATATAAGGAGAAAAACCTAAAATAATGTTAAAGATATCATTATATCTCTTTTATATAAGTTTGTTCATGACATAAAACTTGTCATATTCTTGTCACTTATATTATGTTTCAACTTTCTTCAATGTTTCAACCAACCAACTTTTTATAGTTATTAAAAAATATAAAAAAAATATATTTTTATTAAAAATATTTATGATAAATTAATATGGTAACGGTATTTTTAATGTGGCAACGTTAAATACTATATAACAACTCAATAAACTTAATTAAAATTTAAACCAAGTTATAATTATTATATAAAGATGATTAATTTTTTCATCATATTAACAAATGACGTGAAAAACGTGTTTTATCCTATTTTAGTTTAAGTCAATCTTCCTTTGTTATCGTATTCATATACTTATGAATTATCAAAACAAAGAGTGGCAAAGAAGGAATTGTACTTGAAAGGTCCTCCTTTTTCTAGAAAATAAACTCAAATTGGAATTGCTTTATTAAAGGATTGTTTGGTTATAAATCGTTCCAATTCTAGAGAAAAATAAAAATTCAACTTTCCAAAATTTCATTCCATTTCTATAAATGGAAAAAAAATCACAAGTTTCTTTTTTTGGGGAAATAAGAACCTGTTAATTATATTGGCTTGGCATGTTGTGTTATTACAAAACGAACCCATGAAAGTCGTGATGAATTTTAGTTGGCTTCTCACAGATTGAGAATCATAATTTTTTTGGTTCATCAGGCTGAATTTCTCCAAACTTGGAATAGGGTGCAAGAAAATGGCCAAAATAAAATTCTCATAAATTAAATAGTATAAGGGAGAAAGTTTCAATCTTTATATGGTAGAATAATATTAATCCCTTGCCTAATTTATGGAATGTGGTCAATTTGGCTGGTGACTAGGAGACACTTATGTCTTTGAACCAAACCAAATCTTGACCCCTTTTTGTCTCTGTTTTTGTTTTTGGTAACACAAGCCAAGTCTTGACTTTCAAATGCTTCAGCCAATGAAATTGCATAAACACAGCACCATCACCAATCATGGCATTGGCATTACATGTCACTCCATCAATGGATGACATGGCATTACTTGCTTTCAGTATGTCCATGTTATCTGTATGTGGAATATTATACCAATTTATCACATCCTCCACTCCCAACCATGATTATGACTGGTGAGTGGTTGAGAATGCTTAGTGAGGAAGAGAAAACAATGCCAAAAAGTGTAAAGAAATTCTCTTTTGAAAATGGTATTTGACTTTGAACAAGGCAAGATTGACCCAACTCATAAAATACAATTGGGTAGAATAAATGAGGAGTAACAAATGATTCTCCATAACCTGAATGACCAAAAGAATTGGCCAAAAAAACTAAATGAAAAAATAAATCATGGGTTAGATGCTGCTGTGTGGTGTGACCTATATCCTAGATTCTAAGCTAAAGGATCAAATTAAAAGTGTGAAGCAATGCCTATGGAACAAGAACATTGAACACCCCCTTAAGAAAAAGGTGTGTGATTTGGGGAAACTATTCATGGGCTAGGAATTCCCATGTGCACAAGTCTTGGGGATAGGTGGATTTTTGGACTAGGCCTTGGTGAGGGAATGGGTGCCTTGGCTGCTACTTTTCCATTGTTGACTCTAGGTGATAGATTCAGCTGTTCAAGTGCCTTAACTTGGAGTGTTGCAGGGTACTCTCTCACACAACCAATTCTAGGACCAGCTCCAGTTGTCCATTTTCTTGACAATGGTTTGCTCTCTTTAACTGTTGAAGTCTGCACATTGGTACCAGATTGACCTATATTGTCTTCAGTGCAACTTTTTTCAATGGTAAAGCCACTTGAACTATCATTGTTAGCCATTTTGGACCCTAACTGTACCTCCTCATCAGCAGGTTTTGAAGGTGGGATGTCATCATCAATTGCATACTTCTGCACAAGCAAAACATAAAATTACAAATTGCTACACTTTATGCACTTGATTTTTATAAAAACTCATTTTTTACATGAATACTTACATTTAATACTTACATTTAAGGCAAAAGCACTACAAAGATGTATTTTTTTTTCTTTTTTACAAAAAGGATACAACTTCTTTTTTTTTTTATGAAAATAGATAAGTCGTGTCACGAAGACACGAAGTCATGTCCCTATGACACGACTTTAGACAAACGTAAAAACAAATTGAATTGAAGTTACTGAAGTTGTGTTTTTAGTAGAATAATATTTATACTGAAATCATGTCATATTATCATGATTTTAAATTATTCTTTTTACTGAAGTCGTGCTACATTGATATTCAATTTATTTTTTCTATTGAAGTCATGTCACGTTAGCATAACTTCAATTGAACACCGTGACACAATTTTCATGAAGGAAAAATTTACATCCTTCTAGTAAAAAAAAATTGCACCTGTGCTTTTGCCTACATTTAAGTCTATCCATATGAAACTTTATATACTCAAAGGCTAAATAACCTATCTATAGAGAAAAAAATGGCTTGAAGTGGTTCACTCACCTTTACATTGGTCAAGTCCACATCATGTTCCATCAAGAACGCAATGAATTCCATAAAGTTCTTCATTGTAGGACGGTAATGACCGCTGTAGGGCCATATCGCCTGAATAAGAATAAATGGCATCAGTTTAGATACATATAAAGAAACTAAAATGCTTTTCAACCTTTCCTTAAATTCTCTTTAGGTGCTGTGAAATTCTTTATATAGCTCTACCAACATGCTTCTCATTTTCACAAAGTTACAAAACTGGAGTGATAACAGAAACTAATTTCATTTTATGTTGAATAATGATCAATGGAATATATGCATGAATAAAACACGTGTCATACATGAATAACTCCATCTTCAGCAACCAATCTTCCAGAAGCAATAGTAGCACCTCCAGCCAAAAAACTTGAGTGCTGAAATTGGCCTTTCTTTTTCTCACCAACATACAAAATTCTAGAAGAGCTGAGCACAAAAATCCACTTAGATCCCTCCACAGTGTGTACAAGGTTCTGGCTCTTTTTATAAACAAGCCTTCCTCCCTCAATAACCACTTCATATGCTTCCCTCTCTTTCTGCATTTGCAAGCAACAAAGTGAATTCTGGTGGCTGCTAAAATAGTCTAGAGTCAAACCAATTGAATAGCATAAAGAATGATTTATAAGTCAAGTATTTTGTACATTGAATGCACATGCACAAATGCCTTGTTGTTAGTTTACTAATCAATGAATTTTGTGCCTAAATTTGATTTTGTAGTCTACATGGCTAGCTAGGCAATTCCATACACCACTAGAATTGACCAAAGATTATCTAGTAAAAGTTCATACCACTTCAAATAAAAATGCATAAAAAAATGTGGCATTGTCAAAGAGATGAGGTGAAGTAAACTTACGGGTCCAAGATACTTTATGCATTGCTTATATAATTCACTTCTTAGGCACTTCTCATGATTTACTTCTTTCCCATCTCCAACATCCAACCTTCATGTCACATAACATCTAATTAATTACCAAATCAGAAAATTAAAGTCAAAAGTGTGCACAAACTTTGCTGCAAAAAGTGTTTTCTGTTAATTTTACCAGTAGAAAAAAGGTTGTGAACTCTGGCTATGAAACCAAACATCATAGTATAAGTGCAGATTGTGTCCATAACGGTGACGTGGATCAATCTGAAAAGCACAAGGGAATCTTAGCTTGATGTGAACATAAAAAATAAATTAATCAAGATGTGAACACAAGCTTACAGCTTCAAGCCAGTGTCTTAGAGCTAATTTCTGCGCCTTATCATCTTTGGACAAACCTTTTCCCACCTACCAATAGCACAAAAGAAGAAGAAAAAATATTTTGATAAGAAAATACTAAAAGAAAAATTGTCGGAAAGCGAATGAGAAATTTGAATTTGTTTCTGTGGTCCCAGTCAAAGATATAATTGAAATAGACAAATTATGTCAAGTCAATTATATTTCAAGCAACCACAGTATTTTATTGGAAAACAATGGCTAGAATATTAAAGCAAATAATATTTATTCAGAGATTCTTGCTTCCCACACAAAAGGGGTACCTTAGCAGCCATGGTCCTAGCTCTTGCCCATTTTGAACTAGCTGTTTCTGATTTACCAGAGTCAAACTTTGATGGGGAACACCTGCTAAGAGCAGCAAAATCCAAGGATCTCCACCTGAAATTAAGATTTTACAGAAAATACTCATTAGAGGAAATCATTGAGCACTAAATCAACCACTAATCGTTGAATTCTGATTGCAAAAAAAAAACACTATATACACTGAAAAATGCATTTTTTATACTGTCACCGAATAATTTTTTTTATTACTAATCTGATAGAAATTAAATTCAACGCAAATTCCCTTGAGCACAAAAAATATATCATAAAGATGGATATTGAACAAACCATAGCTCCTCACAAACAACTGCACAATCTGCAAGATTTCTTCTGGTCCTGTAGCCCTTGTAAACCTTCTGCAGCTTGATTGCAGCCACATCACGCTCCCCCCCAATGGACTTTGAGGAGAACAAAATTTCTGATTCTGGCAACACAATTGGGGGGCTTTGTTTATTGAAAAAGCCATCAACTTTCTCCTTTGAATCAGAATTATCAGAAAGTAGATACTTGAAGGAGAATGTGGTTTGCAGCTTCAGATTCCCCACCTTCCTTCTCTTTGATCTTGTAGATTTCTCAGTAATAACCTCATCCAACTCATCAGGCTTATACAACTCATCAAGGCTTCTGCACTTGTTGAAGCTCATTGTTCTGAAGGTGTTCTCCCCCTCCTTTGACTCATAGTCCAGAGGCCTTACTGTTACCATTAGCACACACCCTTGAAGCTGTCAAATAAGTAACACTGGGTTGGTTAGAGTTCCACAAACACTGGTCACAATTTAAGGAGAAGAAGACCTTTCCTTGTCAACTGTGACCCATTTAATGCATCAAATTCATGAACACGCCATTCTCGTAAAGTCATAAGCTTTAACTTTCCTGCCCCAAGATCAAAGGGTACCCCCCAAAGAAAATCTAAGTAGACCAAGTCAATCATTGATTAAAAACGCTTTAATTAACAAAATTGAAACCAATTCCTACCTCTGAATCATAGGCAAATAAACTACATTATGCTATAATATAACACAACCTTGTAAAACATACGATGATGTACTTATTTTTTTGCAAAAGACATGTTTCCAACTGAAAACTGAATAACTGAATAACCAATCAATCACCTTAAAGTACACGAAGTGAGGTTTTTGCAAAGATAGATGTATGGATAGAACTTGAGTTTTGTTGGTGTTAGTGATGGAAATGGGCGGTTTGGTTGTGTCTTATATAAGGCAAGAGTTTTGAAGACATGAAAGGGTGGAAAATTGTCCTAGAAGGTACTTTCAAATACGTAAGAGACAGAGATTGCAGAAAACTGTGACCCTTTTGGAATTTTCATTAGCAGTGACGGAGTTTAGTTTGAATAGTAAATAAGGAAATTTGCGTGGCCAACGAAGCCCCATAAATGGGTTATTTTGAATTCAGAAATTGGAAAATGATTGTGACTTACAGAAAGTGTTTACATGACTATGTGAAAAGTTCAGACGCGGTGATGTGAAAGAAACAGAATCAGTCAAAACTCAAAAGCTTGCTATTTTTTTATGCTTCCCTCTATCAATACCAAATCAATACGGATTTTTTTTTCTTTAGAAATAGAAAAAATATAAAATATATTTTATGAGGCCAGTCCTAAAAATATTTCAAAAATTGACTTTTTTTTAGTATTTAAATAAAGAACTAAAATAGCTCTAATAACTCGTTTGGTTGAGTGGAGGGAGAAGGACGAGAAGTGAGAGAATTAGTGTAGCGTGCTTGATAAGAAAAAGAAAATTGAAATATTTTTTTTGTAATAATGAGACATCTGTTTATAGTATTTTTCATCAATTTTTATTTATATTTCTGTTTCTTTTCTTAACTCCAATCAAACTATATAAAAATTATATATTTTTCATATATTTCCATTTTATCACAAAAAAAATATTCAACTTTATCTTTTACCCATTTATCTTTTATCAATTCTTTTATTTTTATCCTTCGTATTTTTCTTTTGAAATTCAAACAAGGTATAAAATGTTAATATAAAAATATAAACAAAATCACCTCATATCTTTAATGTTAAATGCATATTTTTTGTATCGCTATCACTTTTTTTTTTTTTTTTTAATTTCAGCCCTCGTTATATACCACCTTAAAATTGTGATAACATACATGTACTATTTTTTTAGCTTGTTTTTCCATATGGTGAATTTCTCATTTATTTTTACCAGTGAAATCTTTTCTTCCTAGTTAATAAATAATAGAAAATTTTCAAGTTAATAATTATATATAAGTGACTAATTTGATATAAAAACATGGTAATTGATATCTTTACATCCATGAGAACATGTCAAGTTGTCACACCTTGAGTTATGCACCAAGCAAAGATATGTAATGCTAACACCAAGTTTCAAAAATTTCTTTATTATCAATGTCTACGGTAAGGTCAAATTTACACGCCATTATAAATAGATTATAATTAACAAAAAAAAAAAACTATCAGAGATGAAGGACAGATAAAAAAACTTAAAATTATCGTTTATATTAAAGCAATTGTTCCAACTACTTAATAAATTTGCCTCTTAAGAAGCTAATATTTTCGAAACCAACTTTATCATGTGCACTAGAGAATCGAAAAACTAAAAAAAAAAGTGTTATGTGTAATTTTAGGCTTATTATAAAGGAGAAAGTTTTTAAAATTTTTTTAAACGCGTTTTATTTAAAAATATATTATTTTCAATATTTCATTTAATTAAAGTAGTGGTTGTTAAGAAAATTTTAAGTGAAGAGTAAGAGCAAAACAAATTCAATATACTTATTCTAAGGTAAATGAAATCATAAACTGCATGAGATTAATTATTGATGCATGTATTACTACAACAAAGCAATATACACAACACACATTATGCATTGGCAATTTAGAATGAAGATTTTAAATTGACCATTAACATAAATGTTCTGTATTCCTCCTTGTTGTATACAAAACATGGATATACAATATACCTTCTACAAATATTACTAGTTAGGTTTTTTATTAGTTTGAAATATTATGTATTCTATCTTGAAATATATATTTTAGTAGTTAAACTTGTTTAAAATATATATTAAATGTACCATATTCGAAATTATAAATCGCGTGCGTTTATAATATGAAACGATTATATGTGAAAGTGAAGTGGATATATGTGAAGACAGAACAGAATAAGAAAACAAAAGATGGTAATATGAATGGGAGACAAAAACTGCAGAGCATGAAACATAGGATGTCCTGGGACCGACGCGAAGAACAGCGCATAACATCATATTCAATTCATATTCAAAGGTAGAATTTAGGGTTTCTTAACTTATTTAATTCTTTAATAATGTCTATGTTTTCAACTTCATTTCGTCTTCATGGTGATCACGAAGTGTTGGTAATAAATATGTGTATATTAGTTGTGAATGGCTTGCACAGAATGTTCAACTACATGCGTGACTCCGACCTTGACTCCGACCTTGACTCCGTTAGGGTTGTGTCGTGAAACATCAGTTTTCAGCCACAATTTGTGTGATCCATGTTCTCCACACCCTCCCATGTGCACCATCGGCCCTAAATGGATTGCACAAGTCTTCTCTGATTTAGAAACTCGACGTTAAATCTTTTCAATTCACTTTGTTTTCTTCCCAAAGAGGCAAATTCAATTTCTTCCCAAATTTGGTGTATGAAAATATCCCAAAGTTCTTAGTGGACTCTGCTATGCAATATTGGGGCATTCACTGTTCTTGGTTGAATGTAGTTAGGTCAAATCGAGAATTTAAAAGTTGACATTAATTTGATCACAGTAGTATTAGTATTGAAGCTTTTATATCTTTTGTCACATTAAAAACACATTTTTCATAATTAGACAATTAAGTATAAGTCTCACTTTAGATAAAAATAAAAAAGAGAAAGTTAAGGAACATATACAAATGACGTCACAATAAAATTGTTAAAAAATATTATTGTTCTAGAAAGTCTTTTTCATTAAAAGATTTATTTCAAACCACATTTTTTAAAGTACATTTTAGAAAGTATTGTATTTTTTAAAAAAAGTTTATTTTGCAAAGCTTATTTTTGAATGTATTTTATATATTCTAGAAATTTTGTTGTGTAGATCTGGTTCCAAAATTCTAATTTTGTTATGGAAAATGTGTTTCATAATGTATTTCATAAATTTCAAAAGGTATATTTTAGAAATTATATTCATTACATAAAATTATTTTGAAAAATATGGGGGTGGAGGTTCAAATTAAGGGATTGCAGAAAGTAATTGGCTATCAATTGTATTAGTTGCTTCCTGTACTTTACAAAACTGTGACATGCACTTATAGTATGAGTGAAATGTCTAAAATAACCATAAGGACCAAATAAACGCATTGGGTTCCGTTTTGGGCTTACAGGCTTTTACCCCAAAATTTAATCAAGTGGCTATTGACACCTCAAAATTATAAAGATTTTACATAGAATAGTGTTTAACTAGTTTTTAAGCATATCACGCAATAAAAAGTTTACATATTTCTTTTTATTAGATGAAATTTCATTAGAAAACAGTGAAACGCTGAAAAAAAGAAAAATAAAGGAAAAAAGAAGTTGAAGGGAAGAAGAAGAAGAAAGAAATAGCCTCAACTGAACTTCAATGGCAGAAAGGGATCCCAAGCCCAATGATTCGATTTCAGGTTATCATTATTCAAAGCTTTAATCTTTTCATATTTTTCGTTTAAAAGATTCTTAGGATTCACGCTGCGCTATCGTGGACTTTCATCTTTTACCTGTTGCAGTTTTTTATCTTGTGACCTAAGTTTCAAAAGGTTGCCCTTTACTTGGTCTTGTTGAAATTGGTTTCAATATGGTAATACCCTTTGAATTCTCGAGTTACAATTTGTCCTGGTCTCCATTGAATCTAGAAGGGAAGAGGGAAATGGGTGAAAATCACTTTCAATTTTCATTTTTGTTTTCACCTTCAATTACAAAAATTCACAGTTTTATCCTTTTTAATAATTTCCATAACGAGAAACAAAATGTAGATGAGGTGACTTTTTGAAGAAGTGGAAGTAGAAAATTAAAAGAAAAATTATTTCAGCCCTAATTCATAATATGGTTTCTTCTGCTTGCCCATTGCTGAAATTTCCTTTCTTTCTGTTTGTGGACTTTTGAGGAAGATTGGGAGGTTACTTGATTTCTTATGTTGGAATTATTGGTTACATCACATGTTCTTGGTTAATTCATGATATGACACTTTTTTTTTTCATTAAAGATCTAAATTTTTTGTTTTGTTTCTTTGAAGAAAAAGATGTAAAATCTCCAAACATTTTTGAGCGAGCTAAGGAGGAGTTTGAGGCAGTGTTTCATCATGACAAATCGCCTCACCATCACAAAGAAACTCATGGGAAAAGTGACGACATTGATGAGAAAACTCCAAGTGATGAAGTCAAAGGGCCAAATGTGTTTGAACGGGTGAAGGAGGAGTTTGAAGCTGTTGTTGAGGCCATTCATCCCAAGAAAGAATCTGATTCTGGCACACCAAAAAGGGATGGCTAGGGTGTGCCCTTATTTTATATAACAAAGGAGTTTGAAGACTTGTCGTAGTGTTGTTAACCATCAAAGCTACCATGTTTGCCTTGTCCATTTATCTTTCTTTTCTTCTTGTCTTAATTATGATCTATAAGTAGTAAATGATTTGTGTTTTCAATTGACTACATAAATGCTGAGTCCTCTTTTCAGAAGAAGAGAGAAATTGTCCCTGGACTGATGGTAGATTATCAATGTGAAAGTTTAATTGTAAACTCTGATATGTAACATCATCTAGTACATTGGCAGGATTTATGATCACAGTATGGCCACTCTTTTATTAGGCAGTTAACATTGTACGAACAAAACATTTATTTGCACATGTCACCTGTATGGAACAAAATTTGGGATTCAATTACACTAATATTGGTGTCTAATTACATTTTAATCCGTTTGATTTTCCTCTTGCAAATCTATATCTTTGCTGAGGCAGATTTAAATCTTATAAAAATTGATAAAGCTGGTCTTACTGGTAAGTTAACCAACATTACATTGATGGCATTGGATTCCAGTTTGGTATCAATAATGGAGCAATGGCATATGATGCTCTCAGATAGGGATGAGTTATTGGTTGGTGCAGGGAAGTTTGATTGGGTTTGGCATGTATGCATTTAAGAATATATATGCTGATAGCCTCTCCACCTCCTAGCTGTTAAAAGTGTGTTTGGAACTATGACTTGAACGCATATATTCATGTTAAGCAATAAAGCAGAAGCTTCTATAAGTAGTATACGAGGAACTTGGAAAATCGCATCAGAAGCGAATTCAGACACCTAACTATCCTCCATTATCTGAGAACATTTTGTACATCCTATAAGCAACGCAAAGTATGTGAGTAATAATAGTTTATTTCATGAAAAATCAAAGCAATCTTTTGCATGAACTCGTTTCAACATTATAGACATTTGTAACACGCCTCTCCACTAAGGCTAAGAGAACGATCGTTTCATTTTTATGTAAGAGGTCAATCTTTTAATCTAAATTTTATTGAGACGACATTATTAAAGTTAATCACTATAAAATAATGTTTCTTTTAAAATTTGAAATTCTATCATTGATTTTGATTTTAAAAGATACTTTAATTTATCTTTATCTTTGACTCCTAAGCAATGTATAAACACTTTCACTTGGAATGGTTTGAAGTTTTCCACAATATTTTTTACAAATCTTATTCGAATTAGTAAAAGAACTGAATGGATTTTATTAAGATATTAAATGCATTCTTGTTTTGATTGGAAACTTATTTTAAAGTACTAAGAAGATTAATAGAAAAGTTACAATAGAAGAATATACCGTTACTCTTTCATTTCCTAATTAACGTTACTTGAACAGCCAAACATTCATGCAAACGATCTAACTCGTAAGGCTTATCTTTTTTCTCCCTCATGTTTTTCCTTAACTCCTTTTCAGCAGCCCTAAACTCTATATTATTAGTAGGGGTCTTTTCTGTCACTTTCTTAGCAACTGTCTGCAGGTATGTAGGTAGATAGCATCAGCTTCCTTGACTATATAGCACATCACATATGAAATATCCTTTTACTCAAATCACTCACCTGCCCCATAACTATAAGTAATAATTCCCAGACAATAGGGTTCACCCACATTACACAAAAATGAATATATAGGTGCATTTGTTATTGAGTCATGCCTTCCCTTTATTGTCCTTTAACATGATTGATGGATGAACTATTCAGGTAATTTTTACTAACCTTTTCTATAACATCACCGAGCTTATTTATTGCATATATCTGAAACACTTGTTATAGCACAAACAGCACTGGCTGCAGTCAATTACAACACAATAATGTCTACTTTACATTGCCTAATAAGCTTAACAGAAAAAATGACATAATATAACACTAATAATACTTAATAGCTACTTCACCTATAACTCACTGAACCCTCTATGTTTACTTGTGCATGTCTTGTTTGTTCTCTTTCTTCCATGGTGCTTTTTGTACCATTATAAATTATGTAACTGGTTGCAGTCAATTACAACACAATAATGTCTACTTTACAGTGCCTAATAAGCTTAACAGAGAAAAATGACATAATATAACAGTACTAATTAATGGCTACTTCACCTATAACTCACTGAACCCTCTATGTTTAATTGTGCATGCCTGGTTTGATCTCTTTCTTCCATGGTGCTTTTTGTACCATAATAAATGATGTAACTGGAATATGCTATTCATTTAATGCGGGAAAATATCCAACAGGTGAGGTGGGACACCCAAATTCAATGCCAAGTAGTAAAAGAATAGCCCAGATTGGATGTTAATAAGGAGACTTGTAGGTTCTCCAACAACCAACCCATGGAAAGTTGAGAATGTTACCTTATTTAATTCGTTAACTAACTCATTAAATTTCTTTTCCTGCAGAACTGAATGCTTAGAGACTGGTGCTTTTTACCACTTTAAACAACTGGCTTTCTGTTGTTGATTTCTTTCTTCCCCATATGGCAATGAAAGCATCAGGAAAAGGGAAAGGCTTTGTAGGTATTGTGTGGTCTACACGTCAAAGTTTTTATTTTTATTTTTTTTATCTGAAATATAAAAAATTTATAGGGGCCTTGCAGGTGTGCTTCAGGAAATCAGGCCCTAAAAGGGTGCTGTTATTCTGAATTAGTGGATCACCATAAATAGTACTACTAATTTAGATTGATTTGAGAGAGAAAAGCTTGACTTGTTTTGAAAGGTAAGTTATCCAAGGTTAGATGCAGAAAGACAGTGGAAAAAAGACTAGTCTTTGGACTTCCTAGTGAGTTGTCAAATGAAGATGAAAATTGCTGGGGATTTTAACTATGTGACAAGAAAACTGAATCTCTTGCTTGTGAAGCAAAATCTCTTGGCCAATGCATAGGTTTTAAAGTGTAGCCTTAGAATGTTTGGGGGTCCTGGCCTGCTTTTTGGGATTTGAAGCTTGCAAGCTCCTTTGGTACCCTTCATATATTCCAGCAATCATCCCTAGCCACTTGTTATGAGTGATTTAAATTCTGCACATCTCTCACAACACTATCATCAACACAAACGTTACCATCAACAACAAACATCATCTGATACATCATTTGCATTTTTGAAGAAAGAAAAATGACAGGAAGATTATTCTGTTTTCTACTAGCACTGCAAATAGTGAGTTTGGTTTCTGCAGTAAGGAGACCATTTCTTCCAGGTTAGTTATAGTTACACACCGTTTTGAAGATTAACTTCTTTCTATTAGTTGCAATTGTTGGTTTATAATACCTCAATGTACTTATAAATTAGCAATGATATTTCTCCAAAACTTTTCAAACATACTTGTAAGAAAATGGCATTTGGATCGCTTGCCCTTAGAACTTTCAGCTCAGTGCATATTTTTTAGACTCTTGATCACCTCATTAAACTAGCTGATATGCTTCATTCTTTCTCTCCTATGTTAACTCTTGTCCCCTACTTTCAGCCCAAGAAGAGGTTCTACATTCTCCACCACCATATACTATGGAATCAGAAAAGGTTTGTTTCTCTTTCTCTTGTTTAGATTTGGGTGGTCTACTTGGTGTACTGATGACCAATATATGGTTGTACTGTGTTATCTATCTATGTTAAAGGGTTTCATGGACATAGGCACGTCAGAGACAATGCAGGAAGCATATGATGGAGTGAGCAAAATAGGGTCAAGTCCACCAAGCTGTGAGCACAAGTGTTATGGTTGTGTTCCATGTGAAGCCATTCAAGTTCCCAGCACCAGCACCAGGCGCAGCCATTTGGGCATCCAGTATGCAAATTATGAGCCTGAGAGCTGGAAGTGCAAGTGTGGCCCCTCCTTCTATAGCCCGTGAACACTGTTCATATCTGCTAAATATTGTTGATATAATGTAATGACATGATTTCACCTCTCAAGTTCATACATAATATCCCTTTGTAGCTTGTAGAAACTTGTCCTCGTATTCAAATAGTTTGGCAAATCAACACTGTCTTTACAACCACTGCCAAGCAGATAGATCTCAGGCTAATCTTGAAATATTAAAACTAAAACCTCTCTGTATGAATAGATGCATTTGATAAGGGTAGCTCGATTTTGACATCAGAAACTTGTGAAAACTCAACCAGACAAAGACAGAAACAGAAAGAAAAAAAAAAAAAAAGAGAAGCAAAAAAATTCCATCCAAAAGCATGGTTTAAAAGTATGAATAATAAATTTCTTTGTCCTAAATCATTTTTTTTTTTTTT
>Ga0099825_1003296_pt1 | contig 21523 bp, 8 predicted proteins | sample SiratroredBW_FD_76838 | JGI IMG/M metagenome (GOLD analysis project Ga0099825, IMG submission 76838) | Root nodule microbial communities of legume samples collected from California, USA - Siratro red BW | ecosystem: Host-associated > Plants > Roots > Nodule | place: USA: California | collected... | reverse complement strand
ATATATATATATATATATATATATATATATATATATATATATATATATATATTTTGTTGCTGAAAAGAAAAATATTGTCAAAAGCACAACATATACATAAAGTTATCGAAATATTTTAGTCAATACATATTTTTTTTATGTGTGAAAGCTTGAAGATATTATTTTATAATTACGTAACATAACTTTATTTTAATTTTAAAACTATCAAATATATTACATACATTATGAATATTGGAGCGTCAAACGTGAGCTTGCATGCTGGCGAATGTGTTCCATTGGAGAGAAAAAGTTTAACTTGTAACCTTTATTTTATTTTCCGAAACTTAATAAATACGAAAAAAAAAGAGTTATTAGATAACGAGTGTAGGGCTGATGATTGGATGAAAATTGACTGAACAATAGATATCGGGATTCAGAACAGTTAAGGGTCTGTTTGCTTTTCATCTAAATTCAATTCCTCTCACCTTGTTTTGTCTTATATAAAATTGATTGTTGAGATTAATTCAACTACTTATCAAGACTAATTTTACTTAGCTTTAGAATAAGGATATGGTTCATCCTGTTTACAACATTGCAAAACAGATTATTTCTACTTACTGGGTCATCCAGTTTGCATTTTTCTGAAAATGTAAACCAGGATGGATATTGTAATGACTTTGGGTAATAGAGACACTTCATTTGACTTAATTAAATTAATTTATATTTTAATTGAATTTGAAGTGAAACCCAATCCAAAATAAAGATAAGTGAACACAGGCAAATAATCTTTATTTGAAATGTTATTGGAAAATGAAGAGAAGAGGAAATGTGCAATTCAGCAACATAATAGACTCTTTCATTTTTTTCTTTAATTTAATTTTAATTATATTATTTTTAATTGGGTGAATTGGATGGTGGCATGCACAATACATTAATTTTGAATAAAATTAGGTTTGGACATTAACTCAGAAAAGTGAACACCTTTGATACAGTTAATATTATCTATATATATAATGATACGTTTTAAAAAATTATATAAGCGGGATGAGATGTCATCCAGTTTACATTATATATATATAATGTAAACTGGATGACATCTCATCCCGCTTATATAATTTTTTAAAACGTATCATCCCATCTACAAGTAAACCGGATGACACCTCATCCCATTTACAATAATGAAAACCGAATGACACCTCATCTGATTTATATAATTTTTCAAAACTTAAACCGGACGAGATGTCATCCGATTTATATTTCCAAATAAAATATAAACGGATGACACTCTATCTAGTTTATATAATTTTTCACATTGAAAGGATGAAGGATATGGTTAGATTTTGTAATAGTAGACTAAGGGTAGAATACACTTGACGCGATCATGAAGGTGCACTAAGAATTCATCTAGAACAAGTCCGTAAATTGCTTGTTTTCAACGTCTATGGATTAAATTTGGGTAATTGATTTCTGTACCCTCAGTTTGAACTTGCACCCATTTAAGGTTTGAAATGACTATTTTACCCATATGTAAAGTAACTTCTAAATTATTTGTTCTCATTTTTTTTTTTGAAAATACATTTTCTATAATTTATGAAATACATTCTTAAATACGTTTTCTGAAATAGGATAAGATTTTTTAGGCTTTTTTCCCATTTTGGTTTAGTTTTTAAAATTAATGCCTAAAATGGGCAAAAAAAAAATTATTTACAAAAATGGGCAAATTCTGTCAGTTAGATAGGAATTGAAATTAATGAATCCTTCCACTTAGGCATGATTTAAGGCTGGTCAAATACAAGTAACATGCTGGCAATTTCAATTAAAGACATTAATGAAAATCCTTTATCTCTCTCCAATCATCTATTAATTATTTGAGACTATGTTTGTTACATTTAAAGATTAACAAAAAAAATTAATAATAATAATTACATCATAATAATAATAATAATAATTAACAAAATTGTAACAAAAAATTAAGTCATACAAATTGATTTTAATAAAACAAATAATATAATGATAATAATAATACTAAGAATAACTTTAATTAAATTCATATAAATTTAATTTAAATAATAATAATTAAAATAATAATAATAATTTTAATTAAATTCATACAAATTTAATTTAAATGATAATAATAATTATTGAAACAATAATAATAATTAAATCTATATAAATTAAATTAAAATAATAATAATAATCTTTGGAGATAATAATAATAATAGTAATATTCTAACAAATATAATTAAAATAATAAAAATAATAATGATTATTATAATAATATAATAAGAACTTTATTAAATAAAGAAAATAATATTTAATAATATAATATTAATTATTCAAGGTTGCATGACTACCATTAACATTTTCAGTTATCAGGAAGTCAAAATGAACAGATACTTTAACAATTATATTTTTTCAGTTATCAGCAAGGACAAAATGAACAGACACTCTAACAATTACAATATCAACACACTCTAACAATTATGTTTTCAGTTATCAGGAAGACAAAATGAACAAACACTCTAACCATTACATGTTGAGTTATCAGGAAGACAAAATGAACAGACACTCTAACCATTACATATTCAGTTATCATGAAGACAAAATGAATAGACACTCTAACCATTAGAGTATCAACTAAATGAACAGGCACTCTAACCATTATTTATCATATCATAATAGGTGCAGAGCAGTGCAACTGTCATTCACCATCTGCTAATGGCTTCGTCGGGTGTGTCGGGTGTTGCAGAAAGTTTAACATTTCATGACGATGAACCTATCATCCGAGATATGGTTCATGATTTTAGTGAAGATGATGAGCACGACGACAATTCTATTCCGACATCATCGACACATCCTAATCAATCCTTCAGTAGAGCTGCTCAAACTATTCAGTTTGAGTTGTGTGAAGGCATGAGTTTTCACACAAAAGAGGAAACTTTATCCGCTATAAAAGAATATCACATTGACCAGGGCTACAAATTTGTAGTTGTGGAGTCCAAGACAGATAGGTACGTCGCAAGATGCGTAAATTATGAAAAGGGATGTCAATGGCGATTACGGGCTTCTTTCAGTAAAATTCGTCAACAATGGGAAATAAAAAAAATTGAAGCCTCTCACACATGCTTAACTACTGTTTTAACTCTTAACTACTGTTTTAACTCAGGACCACGTGAACTTGGACTCAACACAAATTGCTTCAATTGTGGCCAATTCAGTGAAGACAAATCCATCAATTCCTGTTAAAAGTTTGATTGTTGAAATCCAAAATCGTTACGGCTACTCTGTGTCATACAAGAAAGCTTGGAAGGCAAAGCAAAAGGCTCTTGAAATGCAATTTGGAGACTGGGAGGAATCGTATAACCATCTTCCAAGATGGTTGCAAGCTCTTCAAGAATCACTTCCGAGGACTATTGTCCAATGTATCGGTCATCCGATTGTAGTTGACGGTGTCAAGGATCCCTCTACTAACATCCTAGACCGGGTATTTTGGGCGTTCAAGCCTTGCATTGACGGCTTCAACTACTGCAAGCCTATAGTGCAAGTAGATGGCACATCCCTAACTGGAAAATATCACGACACTTTGTTGACAGTAATATCTCAAGATGGAAACCGAAATATATTTCCACTTGCCTTTGCCATTGTTGAAGTCGAAACGAAAGAAGCAATGATATGGTTCTTTCAACTATTACGCGAATATGTCACTCCTAAACCAAATATTTGCCTAATCACTGATAGAGGAAAAGCCATTTTGTCAGCATTGCAATCTCCAAATATTGCTTGGGAAGAAGATGGCCTTTCCTCAGTCTTTTGCATAAGACACATTGCTTCCAACTTCAACAAGAAGTTCAAAAATGCTGAGTTAAAGCGACAATTAATCAACATCGGTATATTTTCTTTCTTTATTTTTAATTTCAAATTTAGTCCTTTACCTTATTTATTTTTTCATATTGTCACAACATATGAGATGAAACAATCAACTGTCATGACCAAATTATCTGCAATGCGATCAGAATTCCCACAGGCAGTGTCTTGGATAGATCAAATACCGTTGGAAAAATGGGCACAAGCATTTGATGGGGGCAAAAGGTTTGGCCATATGACAACAAATGCACAAACTCCGTTTTGAGGGGTGCTCGATCACTTCCGATCTCTGCACTTGTGAAGACAACTTTTGAAACAATAAAAGATTGGTTTGTTCAACGAGGCACAAAGGCTGACCGCATGTTACGAGCAGGTCATATATATCTAGAAGATATTATTGCCATTCTACAGAAAAATGAACAACAATCTGTTATGTGCCATGTTGAAAGATATGACCGCCAAGACTCTGAGTTTGTTCATATAGTCATTTAAATTTTAGCATGTTTGTTACCCCTGTCTACACTGTTCACAACATTTTCAAGGCCTACGAGATACAGTTTCATCCAATTCAAAATCAAGATTATTAGTCTCCTTATACAGGTCCAAATCTTATACCCAACCCTGACTTGAGACGAGACGAAGCGAATAATTATTTTCGTAATGAGGGTCACAATAAGGGAAATTGTCCTTATAAACAATAATTATTTTATGTAATTCATTATTTTAATTTAATCAGTTTAGTTACTTCCGCATCAAATATTTAATCATTTTATCATTATTTTTTTTAAATCAAATTATTAATTTATTATTATTATCATTATTTTTATTATAATCATTATATTATTTTGTTTTAATTTAAAATAAATTTGTATATCTTAATTTGATGAAGTTTTTTTTTTTATGTATAAATAGTTGATACTTTAATGATTAGAGTCTCTGTTCATTTTGTGTTCTTCATAACTGAAAATGTAATAGTTAGGGTGTCTGTTCATTTTGCCTGAAAATGTAACTGTTAGAGTGTCTGTTCATTTTTGTCTTCCTGATAATTAAAAATGTTAATGGTAGTCTTGCAACTCCAACTGCAACTTGAATAGTTAATATTATATTATTAAATATTATTTTCTTTATTTATAAAAGTTATTATTATATTATTATAATACTCATTATTATTTTTATTATTTTAATTATATTTGTTAGAATATTACTATTATCATTATTATCTCCAAAGATTATTATTATTATTTTAATTTAATTTGTATAGATTTAATTATAATTATTGTTTCAATAATTATTATTATCATTTAAATTAAATTTGTATGAATTTAATTAAAATTATTATTATTATTATTATTTTAATTATTATTATTTAAATTAAATTTATATGAATTTAATTAAAGTTATTCTTAGTATTATTATTATCATTATATTATTTGTTTTATTAAAATCAATTTCTATGACTTAATTTTTTGTTACAGTTTTGTTAATTATTATTATTATTATGATGATGTAATTATTATTATTATTATTATTATTATTAATTGTTTTTGTTAATCCTTAAATGTAACAAACATAGTCTCAAATAATTAAAAGATGATTGGAGAGATAAAGGATTTTCATTAATGTCTTTAATTGAAATTGTCAGCATGTCACTTGTATTTGACCAGCTGGTGGGATACCATTGGGTGGAACTCACTCGAAAGGTTGGAAATGATTCAACTAAAGCTCCCTTTATTAGATCAAGTCACTATCATATCGGGGCGGATTGCTATCAGCTATAGGATTTCATCCTGCCCGTGAAATCATGCCTAAGTGAAAGGATTCATTAATTTCAATTTCTATCTAGTGAACAGAATTTGCCCATTTTAGTAAATAATTTTTTTTTACCCATTTTGGGCATTAATTTTAAAAACTACACCAAAATGAGAAAAAAGTAGATTTTTGAAATAAAACTTGTAAAACATACTGAATACATTTCAAAACAAGCTTTCTAAAATAGAACTATTTCCAAGACATATATAATAATTGATATATATAATAATTTTTAGAATTTGTTTTCTGGAACGAGTTTTTCAGAACAAGTTTTTTAGAACATACTAAATATATGAGCCAGAAAGAGCTATCTAGAACAGGAATATTTTGTTTTTTTTTTTCTAATTGCAACGTTGTTCTTCTCTCTACTTCTTCTATAGTGGTAATGGTGTAGCAACGATGACGGTGATGACAGCAATAGTGATGAGATACAAGGAGCGGATAAGACAATTTGATCATTTAATATTATGGAGTTGCAGGTTCAAAATTGGTGTGCATGAAATGAAGTAATCCTTAAATTTGGTATCGAAACAAAAGTTTCACTTGGGTCTTTTACCTTTTGAAGGTATGTATTTTCTTCTAACTAATATATTATTAACTAAATAAAATCTTTTCATTAAATGTCCCTAAAATGTTGTCATTGATTACATAAACCCTAAACAACCCTCTTTGCCAACCATTTCATTTCTACCAAGCCTTGTTGCCAATACCATCATAATGGGCATGTCAAATATTGACTCTCAGTAGAAAGTCACACCAATCATTATATTTTACAATGGTAACATTTATTTACATATATAAAATAGACTTACTAAAAGAAACCATGCTTAACATCAAATAAACAATGGAAAATATCTTAAAGAACAACACATAAATTTCCTATATACTAGTACGGAACAGTAAACCTCAACCTTAGTATTGAAAAGGTAAAACCTATATACCAGTGATGCAAGAGAAAGGAAAGAGAAAAAAAGTAATAATATTTTGGGAGTCTAAATTGGTTAATCAAAAAATATTTTTTATAAAAATAAAGGTGTCCTTTGGAGAAAACGTAAACAACTATAATATATGTTTTGTTTAGTTGAATAGATAGATTTAACGGACTAGATTTAAGTGGATTTAAAATGAAAATATATAAAAATTTTGATTGTTTTAATTAAAGGATGGATAATGAAAAATGAAGAGATTTAAGAAATAAGTTTGTTAAAGTTTGAGTAATGTATTGCTTATAATTGATATTTGTATTTTTTTTAATTGATAAAATATAAGATTAGAAATTTGTCTTTGTGGTTAAAAATAAGTGACAGTAGAAATATAATTAATTTGTTAGGTGTTATTGATAAACATTTTTGTTAATTTTATTAAAATATGTAATTACAAAATTGTCCTTAGAGTTAAAAAATAATGTTTAAGAAAATATGATTAATTTGTTGGGTGATGGATTATTTCTCTAATTATCAAGTTACAATATAAGAATTTTGTCTTTGTAGTTAAATTTAATTTTAAATAAATTGTTATTAATTAGAGGTATACGAGACTTAATAAGAATAATTTGCATAAGGGTTTTTGAAGTCAGTTTAATTAGAAAATTAAGAATGACACATTGTCAATAGATTCAAATTTTTTGAAATTTGAAAAAGTTAGAAAAAATAAATTGAAAGATGTATTCAAAAATGTTAAATTCTTAAAATTAATGAAAACAAGACAATGTGATTAAAGTCAATAGTTACGTCACAATACTAATACATATGGTAGTAAATAATGACATGTATAGAAATATCATTATAAATTGTCTCGGAAGTCATCAATTTTGTTTTCGACGTGGTCAATTTTGTCGTGCACTCTATCAAATTTGGTCTGCATATCCATTTGCAAATTATCCAATCTGATACTCATATCGATCCTCAAATAATTGAATCCTTGCTATAAGTCTTAAATACAAGTCATAATCTATGAAAACATTTGACCATCATGGGGGACTAGGGCCTAGGGTGTGGATTCTTGAACATCCTCGTCAGGTTGTGATGGCTCTTCATCATCTTCGTCATCATCGTCCTCCACCATATCATGTTGTCATGCATCATTCACTTCAAAGATATTCAATTTGCACAATGGTTTTTTACCAAACTAATTTGACCAACCTAGGTGCCATATAACTTGATCGATAAATCCACACTATAGATATGTAGAATTCGTGCAACCAATAAGGCATACTAAAGTGTCATATTATTATTTCTACATTTCATCATGTGTTGCATAATTTGATGCGACCAACTAATGAATATATTATTTTTTATGGCTCATAACATAATATGTCTTCATGCAACAATTGAGCAAAATTTGTAAACCGTGAGATCAATATGTGAACTAGGCCTATTGTTCATACTCAAATCGCCTATGTTTCGAAGATTTTGACCCTTAAACTCTAGTCTAAGCATTGAGTTCATTGCATTTTGGCGGTCATAGTTCAATCTTTCTAAGATGTTTGGATATGACAAGTGCACTCCATCATACTTAAGTCTTGCCAACAACATCCAATCACATGGTGTCACAATGATCTTCCCACCCGCTTACAATGTATGTGAATTTTATGTCGAAATCACAAACTAAAAATACATTCTAAGTGAGCCAATCTTTTCTTCCATGAAAACAAGGAGCATCCGATTGAGACACCTTCACACATACACGGGTTCCATCTATGGCTCCTAAACAATCCTAAGAGAAAGAAAATAGGATAACTTAACAACCCACTGAAGTGTTAGAATGATGTATGCAAAATTTGAATTTTACCTTAAAGTATGGGTAAAATCGATTGTTGTTTAATATATAAGGCTAGACTTCCATTCTAGAGGGTTGCTCCAAAAATCCTCCCTTCCAACATCATAATGGCATTCAATATATTATGAAAGTGACAAAACATAGTTTCATCAGATTGATGGAAAAAATGAAACACTCATGTTTTTCACGTTATGTCCAATGATATGAAGGAATTTAGCAACTTATTCCTCTCTTGTTGATCGACAACCATCTTTCATGAAGTCGGTCTCCCTTAATCACTGACATAAATAGATGAATGCTTCTAGACCCATTCAAACAATATCACAACATTGTTGCGCATGAACTAGGTGTGACATCATCTATTGTCGACATCACTTTTTTTGTGGAATATCCATGATAGGAGTGTTTGTGGTGGGCTCAACAAGACCCAACACATTGACCAAGTACGCAACGATGCAAAGTCATACATGTTCCTTTGTTTCTCGATTGAATTTATTTTTGTAGTTGTACAAGTACATCCATGTTTAGAACACCATTGTCAATTTCCTCCATGTTAAGAATTTCATTCTTTTAGAAAAGTTCATTCATGTTTCTGTTGTGTGACGTTCCAGATGGCGAAATTGTATCATTATCCATGTCAGAAATTCCTTTTCCAGACCCATATTCCATGTTATAACACTAATTATATTTAATCCTACGTATTGATGTCCATACTACTATTATCAATGTCATCCATGTTTACAATATCATTCATTTGTTTGTCGTCCGAGGTCCAAACAACGAATTTATATTGTTATCCATATTAAAAATTCCTTTCACAAATAACACCACTGACCTTTTCATAATTCATTAAATTTTCCTCAAATTCCTAATCAAATTTAATTCTTAAATAAATTCATAAATTAATTTAATTCCTAAAAAACAATCTACATTAATTTAATTCCTAAATAGATTTGTAAGTAAATTTAATTCCAAAAGAAATAATTTTTATCAATTTTTTTAAATAAAATAAATTAATATTCTAAGCAAATAAAATAAATTAATTAATGACATTCTAAAAGAAATGTAAGTAGTTAATAAATTAAATTCCTACAAAATTATAATTAATTAAATTCCTACAAAATTATAATTAGTCAAAAAAAATTCATATATCATCCCAAATTTCTAAAAATCATACATAAATAACATAAGTAATTAAATAAATTTTCAATTGAAGCTATTACTAAATAAATAAATTCCTAAATAATTAAATTTCATTAGTTATTTAAAACCAGAAAATAAATAAATATCCTAAACAATTTAAATAACTGGATTAATCAAAATCCTAAATTAATAAAATAATTTCTAACATATTCATTACCCTAAATAAATAAAAACGTAAGTGTAATATAATTCCTAACTTATTAAATACTTTAAATAAATAATAGACCTAAATAATATTTGCAACAAAATTATAAACTAAATATAAATTGTTTCTGACTTTTTTCAAAATTTAAGTATATTCAGATCTTAAATATAGAATTTTTTTTTAATTTTACATCAATTTCTTTCACATAACCATATATTCATTCCCTTATTAAATCCACATTGTAAATAAAATAATAAAATTATTAAGTAATGCCGAAATTTATAATTACTAATTTAATCCTATATATGTAACGCATTATAAATTAAATAAAATCTTAAATAATTTGAAGTCGTAAATACAATAAAAATCTAAATCCATAACAATCATAAAAATTTTAAACAACACATAAATAAATAAAGTTCTAACTTTTTGTAAATGGAATAAGTAAAAACCATCATTAACATAAACTCAACACCTTAATCCCTAAATCAATGCCGAGCAACTTTACCCTAATCCTAAAACTAAAATTGTTATATCATTTCAAATGTTAATTAAATTAAAATCCTAAATAAGCTAGAGGCTTAAAAAGCATATAATTTATAAATAAATAAATAATCAAAGTACATTAAAATTTATAATTACGTAAAAAAATTACCTAAATGAATAGAATTAATAAATTATTCAAATTCCAAAAATTATAAAAATGAATTAATTTACCACAATAGTACATAAATAAAAATATTGGACAATATCCTTAAAAGTACAAATAACACGTTTAAACTTATCCTTAAAAGTACAAATAACACGTTTAAACTTATTTGATATAGATCTCCATATGTAAAGAGTAAAATCAACGACAACGACATAACACCATACAAACAAAGATATGCTTTCATCAATAACATAACTATCACAAATTTTTTTTAACCAAAAACAAACCACCAAAACAAAGAGAGAAAAAAAAAACAATGTTACACATATATATAGAAAAGTCACCCACATGCAACCTCAAACCATGCAATCAAAGAGTACTGGCCCAAACTAGAAACCAAGCAAAGCTTTGCTTCTCACAAACTATGGCAACTACAACTTCCACCATGTCTCTAAACCACTAGCAAACCAAACTCTTATGCTAAAGATGAAGAACCAAATTTGCACAAACCACATAAGCATTGTATCGTACAAATGACACCTTTTCAACCAACAAGATGAAAGGCTAAGCCATTTATACAATGACAAAAACGTAAATGAAAAAAATAGCACTTAATCAATTATATGGAATTGCTAATCGATTATGCAAAACAAAAAAACATTGTTAATCGGTTATCCCTGGATGCATAATTGATTATCTCACAAAAAAGCACACCTTATAGTTGATTATGAATGTTGCCTAATCTATTAATTTATGGCAACAAAATTTTTCACGTACTGAATTAGTTTTTTCTTAGCAATCCACCACCAAACCATCGCAACAAATAGTCCAACCACCACCTTCACCAACTGAACTCGAACACCGCAAAGAAGCTAAACACACACACAAGACTACCTCACCTCACACCACAACGAAATACATCGAGAAAGAACAACAATGGAGAAGAAAGGAACAAAATGAGTAACAATCATGGCAGACCAAAATCTCTTTTTAATGGCAATTGAAATGGTCAACCACCACCCACCTTATTAACATTCGTCTCAAACCATGTCAGGAATCTCTGCCAAACGTGAAAGAATCTGTACATGCATGCAACTCTTGCTTTTCTCTACCAAAGCACATGTAGGGATAACTTCATACTTTTCTTGTTGTCAATGTGTCTTTACTCGACTTTATTTACTCAATTATGAGGATCGCTCCATCCTCTCCTTCTCCATTTCCACACCTGTAAATCGCTGCACATCAATCCATCCAAACACAAGCGTGTTGGAATAGTGGACATGCACAAATTATTAGTTTCTCCATATTAACTTAGTTGTCAAAAATATTATGTAACTGGCATTGTCATTATTTTATTGGGTTGCCTAAAATGGTATTGTTTGAAATGTGAATATACATGTTATTGGACTAGCTGATAATAGAAGATCTAGACTCATTATTAATTAATAATTAGAAGAGTCTCTATGACTACCTGAATGAGATAAAGTAGATAAAGTTTTTCTTGCAGATCTGAATTGGTCATTGAGCACTGAATGAATATAATTGTTGAATTTGTGTGATTAATTGATGTGATTGAGTAGTGAAATAATACTTGAATGTAGCAGTGTAATATCTATAGATTGTTTTTTATAGAGGTAAGATTGAATATGAATTGTGATAAATGTTTTATGTAGTAGTTAGTTTCATTGTAAAAATCGTTTTCCACATATTCGCTCAAGCGAGAAGATTCTCGTTCGAATGAATCAAGTGAAAATTTGGACCTGCTTTCGGGTCTATTTTCTCTCAAGGGAGAAGGTTTTCAATTAAGCGAGGATATTCTTGCTCAAGTGAAAATAGCACTAGAACTACACCTACTCTAGGGTTCATTATCGTTCAATCGAGAGAATTTTCGCTCAAACGAAGGGGTATTCTTGCTCAAGCTAATTTTTGTTGTTTCTCTTTGTTTTGATTGTTGAATCTTTTATAATGTAGTTTATGGTTTTGATAGAAATGAATTATTTATGATTAAGATTGGATAGTATTAATGATTTTGTAATTCTTGAGATGTTTGAGATTGAGATTAAAATGTGAATGAATGAATGAATGAGTATAAATATATACATATGATACGATATTGTTAAAGTATTGATTGAGGTGGTCAAGATCAAGACATATTATTTTCAGGAAAGAATATACTTTGTCTAGGTCAAGTAGGATGTGCATTGTCTAAAGATTCGTTCAACAACGATTGGTATCCTGACTCTACTTAACTCTACTAGTAATAGGAATCAAATATATAAACATTACTGGGTGATGAGAGTCAAAGGAGGTATGAACTAGATGACTGAAGCTTGAGATACAGCTAGTCAAAAAAGTCTCTGAGGGACTAACCTTGTCATACAAGATTGTTGATTCACTGGTTTTGAGGCTATGTAGATTCATAATTGAGAGTTATATGACAGGTGCATATCTCGGGGTCTATTCAATGCACAAGTCTTGTGGAAGTAGAGTCAAGTGTCTTGGTATATGAGTCAATATATATCATGTATTATTATATATGAAAATGATAGTGTAATATATGAGAAGAGTGCCTAAATTTTGTATTTTGATCAAGACAAAAGTTTAAAACTTTATGATTTTAGATTTTATGCTCTCTAACTTACCATTTTCTTTGGTATATTGTTTGTTTTCTTTTAAATTCTGCTATGATCGTATGTTACACATGGATAGAGGATTTGACATGAGACTTCTCCATGAGTTGAAGCAATGCATGTTTTTGTTATATACATGTTTTAATTTTATTCTATATGGTAAATGTAAATCTCTTATGAGAAGGGTTATATTTTGAAATACTTTTGAATGTGATATGTATATATTATATTTATTAATAATCCACATATTATAACCTTTTAGAGGGTAAATTTTAGAAATGTTACAAATGTTGGAATAATTAATTTGTGGACACGCATAAATTAGTAATTTGTCCAAATTAACTTAGTTACCGAAAATATTATGAAAATACTACTATTGTTATTATTTTATTAAGTTGCATAAAATGATATTGTTTGAAATATATTATTGGGCTAGGTGATGATAGGTGGACTAAGCTCATTATTAATTAATAATTAAAAGAGTCCCTACGACGGTCTAATAGTCAGCTATTTTATTCTGCAACATCTAATAACAAAAAAAGTAGTTCTCTATGATATAGATTGGTATTAGGAGCAGTTCTTATTCACTCTTCTTTCTCTTTATTTTCTATTAAGATCATTCAAATCATTAAATCAGGAAGAAGAGAACCAAGAGGATGATGACTTCAAACTCTCTTATTCAAGGTTGTAATTCTTCTTATTCATATGCTATAATAAAGATAAACTAAAAATTAAATTTCTTATATCTGTCAAAGCAATCACTCTTTTCTTTCTTTGCCAAAAGTACAACCACATGTCTAAACACAGTATAAAAGAATTTTCTACCATTCACTTTCCTAACATTCACTTTCCTAACATTATAATTTCACTAGTGGTAAGAATTATTATTTTTTAAAATACTAAATTATAAACTCTGTTATATATAATATATATACCCTCAACTATTTGAATTTTTTATAATTTAAAAATATTGATTTTCGTAAAATAGTTCAACGACTTAAATTACATAAATAAATAGCAAAGGAATTAAACATGTATAAAAAAACTGAATAACTTGAATACCTTATAGTCCTTTTAGTCGTATAGTATAGATATTTAAGAGTCAATTTTAACTTCCATTAATTTAAATAGGCCTAGAAAAACCAAATACAAAATTTGAAATTGAAAAAGAAATGCTCATAATTACTTCTATTACTGGTCTCGGTAGGTTATATTTTTGTATGTGGATGAAGTAGTGCTTATGCAGATAGTTTTCGCATCGCAATCAATTCTGCCGCTAAATATCAGTTGCTTTCTCATAAAAGTGCTCAAGCTATTTTTATATGTTTTTCCCACCTTATGCCTTCATATTCTCGCATGCATTATGATTATTCATCATGAAAACTTTAGAATCACAGAAATTGCATGAGGGATTCTACAGTTTAAAGAGAGATTTTTTAGGAAACCCTCGTACCAAAATTTAAAAGAATGTGAAAATTTTACAGACAAAAAAAAAGCAAAGTACTGTGCTTTTGTTTATTTTTTTTTTTTTTTGATTAACCGAAATGTAAATATAAATTTGTTTGTGTGGTAGATAAAGAGTTGGGTTAATTAACCTAAAAGTACATAATTATATTTGAAAGAGTTGGGTTAGTTGCGTGGGCCTTCCATCTATAGCTTCCTCACATGCAAACGGAGACAAAAAGTGTCTGATTTCTCCAACATTCTAAAGCTCAAAACCGCGTCACTGCACGAACCGATAACTAATTAACATTAATTAACTAACATAATTTAATTATTATCAAATGCGTGTTCATAGAACTTTGGGTCTTTCTTTTTATAAGGAAACTGTTTCGGTTCAATCTGCAATACATTAGATTTTTCTTTTCTCCAAGAAAACGCGGAAGAAAGTTATTTTGGTTCAATAAATACTAAACAATTTCAATCTAGAATTAAAATATCACTACTATTCGTACTACATCAATCAATTTACTTTAAGTCGTTCCATGTGATTATGTACTAAAAAATGCAAAAAAAAAAAAAATATATTAAAGAATAAAATGTACTAATTCCATTTTCATGAGCAACGGTTATGTGCCATTCATTTCTCATCATTTGACTATTCCTTCACGGAGGAAAATAACCCACCTAGATTACATCAAATAATTATTTATTATATAAAATAATGTCTAAGAATCTTATCCTATCAGGTACAAAGATAAAGATAATCTTTGCCAATTATTGCAATGTTTCATGCACGCTTAGCGCCACCATCACTTTTCTTTACCCTATTTCAACAATACTTCATCAGCTACCAAATCACTTATAGAGACCCATGCAGATTCCTTTTCTGGGAATTTTGTTTTCCCTCTTTTTCCTAAGCAAATGACAGAATTGTATATATACTGAAGTGCTAATTGTTGATTATGTTTCGAGAATTTTCATACAATGATACAGAAATTGTGGCTTTTGAATAAAAATTGTTAACTGGTTCCCATAAAGTTGTCTCAGATAGTGATTTTGTACACAGCAGAAAATGCTATCCAATGTATTGGTAGACAAACGTGAAGGGTTCATTTGTTTTTTCTTAAAGGAAAGTAAATAAAAATTTGTCTGTATGCGTAGAGCGTTCTTCATTCTACTACTTTGGTGCATGGATATTAGGAAACCAAGTGTGAAGAGGGAGTATGAGGACCCACACGGTTGCAATGAGATCGATGGCAACATTTTCTTACCAAAACAGTAAGTTAGGTGCTGCATAAGCCGTTATTCTTTTCCCCTCTTTTGATCTAAAAGGATTGAACTTTACTGTGAAAAAGAGCTACAAAATGGACCCACCATTATCTCAGTTGCCCCTTAGGATTTTGGTGAAAACATTTTTCTTCTCAGCTCCTTTCTTTGACTGGCTGATATGTAATGTGGCGGATCATGAAATGTACACATGTAATCTCTCAAATGCTCTTATTAATGCTTGTCAGTAAAATGTGTTTGATATTTTATAGTTGTGCAAGTGATGAGCACTTTTCATATATCTTACCTTAGGATGGTAAGTAATCTCTTAGATGATTCAAATATCATTTTCAGATGGCGGGATTGTGTAATGATATTTACATAACTTTAGTTCCAATCAGCAGGTGAGTAGAGGTTAACCTTCAAATTGGCTAGAGAATATAGGTTAAAATCAAAAGTTGATGTGTCATTTTCATTAGGCAAGAGGATACGACACTGCATCATAACCATTTGAGTGAGAACAGGAAAATGATGGAGGGAGTGAGGACTGAGGAGGGAAAAAGTAACGACAATACATGCTTTAGTATATGGTATGGGATGGCGTGATAATAACTAATAAAGCCATAGCAAAATCCTCCTTTTAGTCAAAATAAAAAATCAAAGCATATACACACAAAAGGAAAAGGGTATAAGATCTTATGCCTTTAATCATTCCTCAAACTAGACTTTTATTTTTGTTTTAGTCTGACCAAATAGAACACAACCAAAAAAGCAGTGGTTAACATTAATCTAAGATTGGTAAAGGCTCTCCATGCAGCAGGGCTCCCTGTTACATGCCTGAATGTTTTTTGAAGTTCAGATAATTCACATTGTCCTATTGCAAAATTTATATGAAGATCACAAATTTTTCCATTCTGACAAATGATCATTGAGAATATCACAAAATGCAGAATGATGATTTCACCAGGAAAAAGAGCATGCAGAAAAATCAAAATACCCTCTAGTTTTGTAGACAACAAAAAGTTAATGGTATTTACACTTTTCATGAACAATTTTTTATTTACCTAGGTAGTTAAAACTACCTAACTATTTCCTATGAGTCTGAAACTGAATAAACCAAGGGGAACTGGTTACTTTTTCATTGAGATGCTAAAATTATTTACTTTGAGTTTTACATGTACACACGTGCCATCCGCCGCTACCTAAAAGGCTCAATATGAAGAGGATTAGGTTCCAAGTTGGACCACTGAAATGAAATCACATTCCCTCTCCCTACCTCCACCGAATTTTAGTCCTTGTGAACATAGTGCCTATTTGTTACAAAGCCAAATGCACTTACCATTTGCCCTTTGTGCTTTAAAATTTTGGCGCTTTCTGTCCCTTTTTCAACTCCATGTCCCATGAAGTAAAGCTTAGGCAAGAATAAAAGGAAAGTAGACACCAGGATAGTACTACAATATTCCTGATTTGAAGATCCAAGATAGATATTCTCCCTCTCTTCCTCCTCTCACTGCTACAAATGGAATATGAACAACGTACTCCTCTTGGCTGGGAATTCTACTACCAAGAAGAGGTGTCACACATCTACTTTGCTAAATGATTGGTTTAGTATCTTTTCTTTTGTTTTTTTTTTTCTATTTACTTAGTATTGTATCATTTCTGAACTAGCAGGGGTTAGAAGACTTGAAACATTCTCTTCTGTACACAACCTTGGAGCTAGAAGCAACAATTGCATCAGCTAAGGAGGAGATTACCAGAAGAGAATGTGATTTGATCCATGTCAATGAACTTTTAAGCAGGGTCACCAAAGAGAGAGATGAAGCTAGAGCAAAATGCCAGAAGCTAATGCTGGAAAAACTGGAGCTCCAACAAGAACTTCAGCAGAAGCAACAGCTGGAACAGCATCAGCATCAGCACCAGAACCAGCAACAACTTGGTCAGACACATCAAAGAGATACCACATCACAGAGTGAAGAGGAGCAGCAAGAAGGGTTCTCTGAAAAGCATTCTATGCCTGCTGCTTCTTCTGACTGTGAAGAAAGCAGCATGCCCTCTTCTGGTGGAAGTTCAACCCCACATCCAACACCTCTGCAAGTAGTCCTTGAATTAGCAGAAAAGAAACCATTGCCTGAAAAAGGGAAACTCCTAAAGGCAGTGGTAGAAGCTGGACCACTGCTTCAGACCCTTCTCTTGGCTGGACCACTCCCACAGTGGCAGCACCCTCCTCCACAGCTTAACTCCATTGAGATCCCTCCTGTGGCCATTTCACCTCAAGACTCTTCCAAAACCACTTTCCCTTTCAATAAGAAGAGGGACCTTGTCCTCCCTGCAGCCACTGATTGTCCAGTTTCAAAGAGTAGAAAGGTCATCACTCAGCACTTGCCAACACCTACCACTGCCTCACATCATTCCCTATCACACCCATCATTTTCATAATGGTTTCATCTGCACAACAAATCACAGGGAAACAGGTGTCCAATGTGCATCACCTCATCTTTGTCCTCTTATCAACAAACTCTGACCTACTTTTCTATGCTGGAAAAAAAATCTTGATTTTAGTGTTTAAAATTTTCTCTAATCTTATCTTATTATGTATATATATATATATATATGTGAGAGCTAAGTTCTCACAAAATTGATGGGAATTAAGTAGCGTCCTCCATGTCATGACACAGTTTTGTACTTTGGTAGATAGATATTAGAGGGTGATGTAACCAGGCTTCAAATGGCTTAATTTTTAATTAAAGGCTGTTGTTCTGCTACTGTTATTTCTCCTAAGCTTTTGCTTTCTTTGCCTGATACAATAATGATAGTTCAGTATGAGCAACCAAGCAATCATATATTTTCCAAGAATTTTTCTTTTCCATGAAGCACACTTCATTCAATGTTAGTGTCTGCCATTAAAAGAGCACCTAATTTGCCTCCCCATCATGAAGAATGGATGTTGGTCAGACCTCGCTCAATAACTACAATAAATTATTTTATGCACCTTATCTATACTTCAATAATTAATTCAAACTTCAATTCTGATTTCTTTTTGAATATGAAATCACTATTTTTTATGCGATGAATTGGCTATAACTTGACTACTTGAGTTTCTATCCCCCAATTTTAAATTCATTAAATCCAAAATCAATAATATGTATTTGAATTAAACATTTTTACATCTAGCGTGTTTACTTACGCTTGATAAATTACAAATCTTCAAATCATTACCCTGCATTTTAAAATTATTAACTTTCTTTTTTGTTTTCTTTGTCAAACACAAGTTAAATCAAATATTGGCAATTTTTTCTTCAGTGATCTAAGGCTCTGAATAAACGGAGAATCGACGTCGTGATAAAGCTAAATATATCTGGAAAGAAAACGAAAACAAGAACAAAAGTAAAGACATTTTGGGATGACTTGAAGTTGTATAGTCAAATAGTGTTCATTTCACATGGAGAGGCCACGAATCACGATCATGGGTGTGTGCCTCAACCACTAAACGCAATCGGTCAATGAGAATAATTAATAGCAATTAACATGAGGCAAATGCTAATAAGTATTTTATAACAAAATAGAAAAGCATCCATTATATTAAAAATAATAATAATGACTTTTAATTTGTTAAAATAATATAAAACATTTGGTTAAGGAGAGCTATAAATATGATGGAGTGCACATGCAATGAGAAGAAGATCATCTGCAGAACATGGCATTAATATGGAATTCCACATAGACATGTACGGTGGCAGATTATTGGTGACTAGGCCACATCTCTATTCTTTTAACTGATATTCTGCAATTTAGTTGGTCGTACGGGTAGGTCAGGATAATTTCACATAATTTCGTATTAGCACAACTTTTTTTACATTTGTCAAAATAATAAGAAAGTGTGAGTGAAACAAATTGATTACCTTTAGTTTAAGTTTTATTTTTATTGTATTTTAAATGAAGCTGTGTTATCCTTACATAACTTTCGTTATTTTTATATATACAGTAAAGTTGTGTGTGTCATTTATATGACTTCTGCATGTGATTTTATCTTTTAATTTTGGTATTAGTTTTTTTATAGCATAATATATTATTTTAAGTGAAGCGATTGATATTTTATTATTAACTCTTAATATATAAATATTATTTGTGAACGTTGATCTCATTTTGAGAAATGTCAAACTCTTCTGTTATTATTTTACATATGTTATTTGTTCTTATTTTGTTACCTCACTCTACAAACTTTATAATATTTACAAGATTTAAGGGATTCAATTCCATCGAATTTAAAATGAGAATTATTGATTTAATTACGCAACTAAATTTTATATTTGGTCTTATAAGAAGTCACAAACTAAAAAAGCCAGACTACTTATCGTATCTATAACAAAATTGATGTATTTATAACAAAATTGATGAGTTAATTTCAATAAGCTAAAAGATGTCCTTATTATTAGAATGAAGATTATAATAGAAACAATTTTCTATATTAAGAATTTTGATAGTAAAATTTTCTTCAAATTTTTATTTTTTATTTTGTATTTTGATTTATAGCTTCATTTTTTCTCACTGTCTTACAAAATAATCAAACAATATTCATATACAACTGCATAAAACTAAACAAAAAATTTTCATGTGATCCCTAATCATTTTCTTATAAAAAATTTTATATTTTATTTTCTTATAATTTTTATAAAATCACCTATTAGTATTTTTTTTAATAATTGCACAATAATAATTTTTATATTTCACAATATTTTTTATATAAAAAATTAATAATAACATATTAATAATTTTTTTTAAATAAAAACATGTCTTAATATTAATACAAATAATAAAATAACAAACTATACACCAAAATCAAAAAATCCCAATCCTATGAATAAATTGTGTAAAGGATACACAATTTTAGTATAATATAAAAACAACGTGTAGGAGTAACAAAAATTTATTTAAAATAAAATAAAAAAACTTAAATTAAGAATAATCAAAGTTATATTTGATTTACACAACTTCTCCTCTCTTATTAAAGTCATATGATACATTATATTAAAGTCATATCACACAGACAGGAATTCAATTTAACAAATACAAATTTAGAAAAAAAAAAAAAACTGTTTGTTTCCGCAATTTCTTAGTAAATGATATTGGTAAAGAAAACCCACCAAATCTCCATGCCTTCGTATATGTAATAACTTGTGTTTCATATCTTATTATACATACATCTACACCTTTCTATTTATATTTTTTTTTCTTCTTCTCTTTACTGATTAAGTACTATAATAATTTATATAATTGTCTCTATGTTAAGATATTTTCATACATGTTAAATTATTTTTACCAGCAAATGTTTTATTAGTTAACATAGTTAATAAAACAAATTTGACTTATAAACTAACTAATAACTAATAAACTGATTTATAACGCATCAAGTGACTCATAAGCTTTTAATTTATTAGTCAAACTAATTTATAAATTAATTAAATTATTTAGTGGCTAACTTATTGATATTCTGAAACACACTTAAGTTTTTAACCCTTTAACCTTAATGATGTGTGAAAATAAGTAATATAGTTAAGTTTTAACACTTATCTATGGTGAAAAAAAAAATTATATCATATTCACACATGTTGTACTTACTCGAAAAAAAATGTTAAAAATTTACTTCTCAATTAAATAATGTTGAGATTAATTGCGGTTAAAGTATTATATATATATATATATATATATATATATATATATATATATATATATATATATATATATATATATATATAT
>Ga0099825_1003285_pt1 | contig 21538 bp, 5 predicted proteins | sample SiratroredBW_FD_76838 | JGI IMG/M metagenome (GOLD analysis project Ga0099825, IMG submission 76838) | Root nodule microbial communities of legume samples collected from California, USA - Siratro red BW | ecosystem: Host-associated > Plants > Roots > Nodule | place: USA: California | collected... | reverse complement strand
TATATATATATATATATATATATATATATATATATATATATATATTAAGTGATTATATTTTGTATATGAGGAGATGAGAAGCCGAAATACTCTCCATACTTGTAAAGATTTTAGTTAAATGTATTTTATTTTGGTATACTCTCTGATTTGTAAATATTTTGTTAGATATTTTAAGGTGGTTTTAATATGTAATTGTGTAGAGTAAATAGTTATATAATTTGGGAAATAACAAATAATAATAGAAAGCTAAGGAAAATCTAAAGACTAAAATAGCACGATTAACATGAGTGATATATGAAAAGAAGAATTAAGTTTACGTAATTAAGTCAACAACTATTGGTGGATAATGGCATGTCAGAGAGGACATTATACACGAAACATGATCGAATATGAAATTGAAGGACTTTGAAGATGCTACAACCACTTAAACTTGGTGGTTCTGAGTGCATTGCACCGAATTAAGCAAAAGCACGCATAAAGGGCAATTATTATGTAGCAGAGTACTTGCAAATTTGCAATAGTTGCAGTTGACTTCAGTTATGGTGTTCTGGCCATGAATATTCTTTACCTAATCCTTTCATTTCTACTGTGAGAAGACGAGTGGAATCAGAATCATAATAGAATAGAACAAATAAGTGAGTGACCCAGTAGCAGTCATGTCACTGCACGTTTCTCATTCATTGCTATTTTACTCCAAAAACTTGGAACTTTGTCCTCCAATATCACTCAACCTACCCTACCATCAGCCTCACATGCTATTCCCACTTTTCTTTTTTCCCTTTTAAGGTGAAACTTGGTAATTCTTCCATATAAAACTCATAATTCAGAGTAAGGCTGTCAATACAATATATATAAGATCAAAGTGTACCACAGTGTTTTCTAATTAAACTACACCTTTTGATTTATCCTAACACTAGTGCAACATTAGGGTTTTAAAGAATTAAGATCACTTTAGTAGCAATTTTTCATTGGTCTAATACAAGTTGAAAATAATATATTTAATCACTTTTCAGACCTAGTTGAAAGCTTTATATATATGATTATGAAATTTCTCGAGTCCTTTAGGTTAAGAAATATAACTTCAAATTAATAAAAAGTAATATAATTTTTAAGAAATGTTTATGAATAAATTTGAAACAACTTATTCTTATTTATTTTAAAAACAAAAATATGTCTTTTGACTTATAAATATACTTATCATGTGAGAAACTCATAACGATTAATTTAGTAGTGAAGAATTACGAGTAAATCTACACTCACATAACTTGATAATGTATGCAGAGTTTCTATATCTCGTCGTTATTAACTAAACTTATCGATCTATTTATTTACACTCAACTTACACTTTAAATATCACTTTATCTTTCAAGAGTATTCACTTTTCACTTTGCTTCACAATCTTCACACACTATTTTTATTAATCCTATAATCATTAATTTGTTGAAATTATTGATCTTATAATCATTAATTTGAATGTTGAAATGTTTTTTGTAAATGGATCTTCTTTTTATCCCCAAATCAAGTTTGAACATTAGTATACAAAAAGTAAATACACACAAATCAAATTCATACTAAATTGACACGGGATCTATAATACAAAACTCAGATCCTGATAATATATATATATTTCCTTAACACATGTCGCTTATATTTTTATAAACATATAAGCAGCGGGATCATAATTAGTCAAGCAAAATTTTATCTATCTGAATTTATTTTCCATAATTGATTTTTCCATTTTTTTTTTCGTGTCCTGAGAAAATCAATTTTCTCGTTATCTAAACAAGTAAAGATATTAGTTATATAATTAATATATATATTAAAACTTTCAAAATTGTATAGACTCGTCTTGAAAGTCTTTTAGTGTTGGAATATGGTCTTTCTTTTAAATAAACCGTCTTCTAGTAGAGAGAGGCAATTATCTTACATAACTAAATTATTTTAATTTAGATGTGTTAAGTGTTGATTAAGAGATTGAATTCGCAATTTAAACCAGTGATGGAAAAAGATAAATTTATTTTATGGTTAATAGGTTGTTAGAATTGATGTTCTTGCATTTACAATCACTATGTATATATTTTATTATTTATGATTATACTTTTTAAATGAAATTATTTGATCTCTTCGATTCAATTTTGTGTCTTTACAAATTTAACACAAGTGCATGTTTATATGTTAAATTTAAAATCATGATTAAACATAACTTTTCACATATCATACCTACCATTAGAAAACAGTGTAAAAAAACACAAATATGTACGTTTTTATTTATATAAATAAATACCTATAAATATGATGAAATTATTTGATTAATTAAAAAAATTAACATGATTTCCAAATAAAATAATTTTGTTTCATTACTATATCAAAAAGTTAAAGTAGAAAAAATATTTATAAATTTATTGAGTATAAATTATTATTACGCATCAGTTATAGATTTTTTTTTATTTGTGATATATATGAGAAGTAACATGAAACGATTTTAAGATGAATTGTAGAAAAATAAGAATGAAAAAATATTAAGTTTTTTACAAAAAAAATTCACTTATAGACAACAACCATAAAAATACGAGCTATGTTGAACCTCGATGGAAAAGACAATGCCACAAAAAGCAAACATGTTTCTTTTCTTTTTCAAACTGAAAATCTTTCAGGATGTTGTACCTAAAGACCACAAAGAAAATGTGATTAAATACAAATTGACTGAAAAAATGTACCTTCTATCATAACCAGCACATCACAGGGTATCAGTGTTTTCTGATTAAACTAGACCTTTTATCCTAACACTAGTGAAACGAGTGTTTTAAAGAATTAAGATCACTTTAGCAACTTTTCATTGTTCTAAACCAAGTTGAGAATAATATATTTAATCACGTGTCTGCTCTAGTTAGAAAGGTCTATTGAAATTTCTTTGTAAGTCCCTTTAGGTTAAGAAGTATAATTTCAAATTAAATAAAAAAAATAATATAGACTTTAAGAAATGTTTTTAATAAATTCAGAATACCTTATTCTTTATTGATTTTAATTATTATTATTATTATTATTATTATTATTATTATTATTATATATATATATATATATATATATATATATATTTTGACTGAGAAACTCGAAGCGGTTAATCTAGTATTTGAGAATCACAGGTAAATATGTATATGTATAACTTGATAAGACAAAATCCACATAATACAGCCTCACTGGTAATCGAGTTAGTTTCTCGCTCATGAACTATGTCACTAATCATCTACCCTAGGCTCAACTTACATTATAAATATCACTTCATCTTGTAGGAAATATTCATTATTCACTTCACAATCTTCACACACTATGATCTTATAATCATTTACTAACTTAGCGTCAGAGTAATGTCTTTTGTCGATAGACCTCCTCTTCATCATCAAACCTTTAAGTTTGGATATCACTACACATAGATCAGTTATCCACAAATTGGAACTCAGACCAAATCGACACAAGATCACCTCGAAAAAATATAAAACTCAAATCTCAATAAAAATAATATATATATATATAACACGTCTCGGTTATATTTTCTATGAATAGATAAACAACCATGAAAAAATAAAGATTAGTCCAGCAAAAATTTGTCTAAGTTTTTTTTTTTTTTTCCGAGATGGTTTTTCCTCTTTTTTCTCTGTGTCCAAATTGATTGATGTTCCTGTATACCCAATATAATGACACCTCGCTTAAGAATCGAATCCAATGTCAGTTTAAATACACATTCCTCCCTTAATATCTGGGACGCCTTTTAAGGACAAGACTGTGATGAAATTTCGAATTTCAAAGCGGACAAAACATCAAAAGCAGCAGTGATTGACCTTAACGATATTCTCTCAACGGACTTTAGGTTAAAATATTGGCATGTCTATGAAAACCTCGTTCCCTTAGCCCTCAACTAAAAAGTTTATTCCAATATGCTCAATAATAAAATTGATGTTCTTGCATTGTACAACCACTATGTATATATTTTATTATTTACCGTCATACTATTTAAATGAGATTATGTGATCTCTTAAATTCTTTTTTTTTTACAAATTCAACACATGTGCACATGTTAAATTAAAAATCATGATTAAACATAAGTTTTTATTTACCATCATACTTTTTAAATGGGATTATTGGATCTCTTCAATTCAATATATTTTTTTCTTTACAAATTTAACACATGTGCATATGTTAAATTTAAAAATCATTATTAAACATAAGTTTTCACATATCATACGTACGATTAGAAAAGTTTTAAAAAACACAAATATGTACGTTTTTATTTATATAAATAAAATATATACAATTATGATTAAATTATTTGATTATATAAAAATATTAACATTCCAAATAAAAGCATTTTATTTCATTACTATATCATAAAAGTTAAAGTAGAAAAAATATTTATAAATGTATTGAATATAAATTATTAGTACGCATCAGTTATAGATATTTTTTTTTATTTGTGATATATATGGAAGTAAAACGAAACGATTTTAAGATGAATTATAGAAAAATAAGAATGAAAAAAATATTAAGTTTTTTTATAACATAAAATTCACTTATAGACAACAACTTTTAGGAATAAAATAAAAATACGAGCTACGTTGAACCTCGATGGAAAAGACAATGCCAAAAAAGTAAACATGTTTCTTTTCTTTTTCAAACTGAAAATCTTTCAGGATGTTGTACCTAAAGACCACAAAGAAAATGTGAAATTAAATACAAATTGACTGGACAATTTGTCATTTTAAGCTAATTTTTCTTCATTAAAAAAACATAGATTCAGTTTTTTAGGTGAACAATTTCTTATAATTTGTGATGGGTTTATTGTAAAAAAAAGTATATAATTACCAAATATACATTATTAGTTTCCTTTATTCAATATTTGGTTTTTTTCTTCTTGTAACGCCATAGTTTGCAAAACTAGTAAACTCATATACTTATTACTATAATTCTTTATGTTTTATGGGATTTTTCTTGCAATTTTGTTAAAATGTATAAAAGGTGAACTTTTTTGTGTAATTTTCTAATGATTTTAATATGAGTAGAATAAGTCCTACGAATTTAAGTAGCTCGAAATAAAAAAAAAATATCAGTTAATAGCTAAAAAAACAATTAAAAGTGTATCACTTACTAACGATTATAGACAATCTAATGTAACGATTTTAAACGAAGTTGCAATAATCAATTAAAATGGGATATCAAACATGACATCTTTTAAATATATTAATTTTTAATATTTTTATGAAAAAAAGTGTTTATATTTTTTAAATATATATATATATATATATATGAAAAAACTATGTTAAATGAACAGTTATTTCAAGTTAATTAACAAATAATTCATATGATTAATTTGATCTTATAAGATTTGTTCTTTAAATTTACTGAAAAATATAAAATAGTTTATTTAATTGTGATTAGTCGGACTCTAAATTTAGTCTAAAGTCAAATAAATCCAACCCATAGAACCTATAAATTATTATGGGTGTGGTTATCCAATATACCTTTTGAAAAGCATTGTGTGAAAGGTAAAAATTTACCTAATACAAATATTTTAATTTCAGTGGTTAAATGTGCTTTTTCTTTAATTAATGAATTAGTGTTTGCATAAAGAAGGACAAGTTCTTTGATGTCTTGGTGATTTATCTTGATATGGAAGGACTTGTGTTTAAGCTTTACTCACATGAACAACAACTCACACTTTTCATGCATCTGGCTAGCCCACTTTCCACTTTCTAGACATTTCATTTGCTAAGTCTCTGATTCATTATTGACTATATGTCCTGTTATGTTAAACGTGCTTATCCACATCTCCCACGTATAAAACACAATAAATACGTATAGATAATCACTTTTGTTTATAAGTTTCTCATTGGCTTTCAAATATAAAAATTATCCCATTACTTCAACATTCTTTTTGATGCATACGGAATTATGTTTTCTTACACTCCCACATCATGAATAGGTGATTTTGGAAACAAAATAAATTTATCTTTTAAGGAGATATAAAGCTGATTTTTTATGAAAATAATTTAAATTTAAATTTATTTTTTAATATTAATTATTTCACTTTATAATTAGGTTTAAAGTCTAACATCATAGTCTTCCTATATGTAAATGGGATCACCTAATGAAGAAATAAATGTCTTGAATATTTCATATTAAAAAAAAAAGTCAAATATAAATCTCATTTTATAAATTGATTTTATAACATTAAATAATATTTAAAGTCTATTTATTAATCACTACTATTATAAAAGACTTTTAGTATATTTTTATATTAAACATGTTTTATATATGTAATAAGAATAACTTTATCCCAAATTGATTGTATATCTCAAATATATAATAAATTAATGTTTCCCGGATATATATATATATATAGATAGATAATTATAGTAATATGTATTAGCTTTTTATCTATAATTCCATATATTTATTATAATTAATAGATATTATGGTTGGAGATTTTATATTAATTTATATTATATAAGTGATTGTAAATTTTACCTTATAAACTATTTTATTAAATTGAGTTAAATTTAAAATTTAGTATTAGAGTCATTTAGATCTATCATATTGAGATTTGATAGATTTATTATATCCTTCCCTATATGTATATTTAGTATTTCACAATAGTCTTTCAAATTAGAAATAAAATTAATTTATTATAAACAAATGTAAATCTTAATTTATAAATATTTTTATAAAATTAAATTTAAAGTTCATTTTTTAATAATTATCGTATATTTTTAAATGTCTTAAATATGTAGTAGAATTAACTTTAGTTGATATATCAATTTAAATAGTTATTTGTGTTTTTTCAATAATAAAAAAAAAGTTATTATTTGTTGTTCTGCCACCAATATGAGAAGAATAAATTGCAATTTTAAATTAACCAAACATCTCCCAATGCCAGATTCGCTCGACAAATCTTTGTACCCGTATTCGGAGATATCTTTGTCCCAGTTTTTGTTTCTCTTTTTATTTTATTTCTATATTATTACAGATAGTTTGTAGCTTAAAATATTTGTCTATGATCTGCCAAGTGTACAAAATCATAAATCCACATACACATGCCTCTGCAATGTGTTTTGGGATAGACACATTAAATAAATAAAAAAATTGAAAAGATGCACAATGCTCATATATATAATTATTAATGTAAAAGTTATTAAAGATTAGTACTTATCCTTTGGGCTGAGCATGCATATTATATAATACTTACATTCTCAATATTTATGATTTATGGTTCGTCGAGTCTCATGTTTGTAGATGGCCATAGTCTTTTTCAGCTAGAGCTTTGAGAACAGAATCATCTTATAAAAAAATAGAAAATTCTCTTATGATTTTAAGGCACCTTTATGCAATGACCAATAAATTTTATTCGTTAGATTAATAAATAATAACGTGACAATTTATGTTATTTTTAATTCGTCTACCAAACCAACAACAAAAATTTGGATGCTGGGTCATTTTTTCACGACTGTGATGGCCATTGAAAAACACTAGAACTTTGTGTCCATACATTAAAAAAATATCTCTTCTTATTTCTTTTTTATAATATGAACTTAGCTCCAAACTGTGTGCTATCACGATTTAAAAAAAAACTATTATTTTCCGGTAGTGGTACCATTATCTTTATGTGGAAGTTACTATAGATATTTTGTAATCAATGAAAAGAACTGACATTAAAACAACACAATTGACAATAAGATTTGTATGTAATATTTTCCAAATCTTTGTTGAAGATCGGATTTCGTTTAAGGATGAATTTTAAATAAGCAAAAAATATAATTTTTACAAATAAAGTATATACCTTCTTTTATTTAATTTATAATTTTGTCTCTTTGAAATTTGTTCTTTCGATTTTTTTCTAAGTTTATAGAAGAATTTGACGATTACTCCTTTATTATATAGTGTTAAGGAGATAATATATATATAGTGTTAAGGAGATAAAAAAAAATAACGAGTAAAGTAAACTGGTTATAATTGTGATTTGAGTAAAAGGTTCAATAATTATTAATGATTTCATATTATTCTCAAGTTAGATATGATCTTGAATCCTAAACTATAAACTTACCATTCAAACAATGTTTAAATAAATCTTTACTCCAACAACTTTTAAATAATGACCAATCATTTGAGTAATACTCTAAGTGGTTCGAACTTAAGATATAATATAAATAGACCTATAAAAATAGTTCAAACTCGCTAACTTTTGTAAATCATTAGATTCAATATTAAAGATTATCATATTTTTTTATTTACAAATAATAATAAAACATACCACCAAATCAAATAATTCAATATAATTAAAAAATCTAAAGAAATTCATAAAGTAAGATTGATTTATAACAAGATCAACATATTTTTTACTATAATGTTTAATTTAGGTTTCACTAATTATTTGAATAGAATTTCTCCTCAGAGTCTTAATTCATTCCAATGAACATCTCATTTTACTTTTTTTTCTTTGCAATTGTAGTGATCTCAAGGAATTGAAGTCTTGAAAAGCTAAAAAAACCTCAATCCACAATAACTTCTAGGAAATTAAACATAAAAATCAAACACCCAAAACAACCTCACGTTATTGAAAATATTTATTTTTTCTGCAAATTTCATATTCAAACTAGGATTTTCATATCTACCATTTAAAATGGTTCACATGAAACTAAAAATAGAGAAGAAATAATCCAACTAAAAAATAAAAAATAACTCAACTCTATATAAAAAAAATTGACTGCGATCAAAACTTCTGTTTGTCAAATTAAATTTTATTTAGGCATATCTCACTTCAAATTTTTCATTTAGAAGTAAGAGAGAAAGATAAGGATAGAATTCCTTTAAATTCTAAAAAAGTAAGAGAATAATTTATCTGAAGAGATGATAAGATGATAAAATTCAATAATAAAATTTTTTTCCATTTATATTTTCAAAACTAAAATTAAATAAAACAATACACTACCATCCTACTTAAACTTGTAAATAAGTTTTTACATAATTTTTTTATTTTTTTTTATGACAGAGGTCTGATTTATGATCGCGATCTATGTGTCAATTGAAGATTTATTTAGATCTATCTCACTTCAAATTTCTCATTTAGAAGCAAGAGGAAAGATAAGGATAAAATTCCTTAAAATTTTAATGAAAATTAAGAGAATAATTTTTCTAAAGAGATGATAGAATGATACAGATTAGTAATAAAATTATTTTTTATTTAAATTTCAAAACTAAAATTAAACAATCATATTATTCATTACTAATTACACTACCGTCCTACTTAAACTTGTGAATAAGTTTTTATGTAATCTCTTTTTCATATTTTTATAGCAGGGTCTAATAATCAATAAATTTCACAATATAAAAATGTCAATTCCATAAGTTTTGAAGTTTATGTTTCATTCTTTTAAACAGCTACACGGTCTTAACCTTTTTTTTAAAACAAACATTGATTAATTTTTAAAAATGGAAACTCTCTGAACAAAAGTTTTCTCCGTTTCAACTTTCAATTTTCTTACTTTTTTAATGCCATAAATTTATGTATGAATTAAAGTTTGTTAATTAATTGTCGAATGAATTTGTCCTTAGTTCTCAATAGATCGTTCATAATATGTTTTGAAGACAATTACTCCAAAACACTTTCTACTATGCAATAATCTTCATCAAATAGTCAACCCTCCAAAAAAACTCTTAACAATAAAGCCATTTCAATCAAATGTTCAACTATATATATATATTTCACCAAGTTATTAAATCACATATAATACATTTCTTACTAAGTTATTATTACATTTTATTCACGTGATTTGATGCATGCACAGAGAAATTCGACGAACAGATAATACATACTTTAACTAACTTTATGAAATCAACTAATTTTTGGTGCAGAACATTCCGTTACGGATAAATATATGCTTATGCTCGTTCTTTATTTGAACAAGAATAATGGAATATCGTGTATAAAAAAGGAAAAAAAACGGTTACTCTCCCATTATATAAACTAATAATGATACATTGTGTATACTTTTGTATTATAATTGAGCCTCTTTTTACCTGTATGAAGAGTGTATTTTTTATCTATCATTATTAGCAGTATAATTATCTTTATATAATCCATTAATGAAAAATATTGTAAATATAATATCCATTAATTCCATGGCAATTTGTATAAATAGTAATATGAAAAACATTTGCACTATCAAAATATTCTGACAGTTGACATTCTAGTTAACCAATGTGCTATCTATGCTCATTGATTCGTTGAAAGGAGTATGCATTATTTTTATTTATTCGAGTCCTCTACAGTGAAGAAAAAATGTTAGTGTTGTTTGTTTTTTGGAAGGCAAATAGTTTGTGTTGTTAATTCAAATCTACGTAAATTTAATTATAAAGCTGTTAGAACGTTAGACGATTTTTTGATCAATACCTATAAAATGTGATTATTTTATCCTTAAGCATACAAATTCTCTTTTAAATAAATTATTTCTTAAATAATCAATTGTTATAAGGCCAATTTAAAAAATATGATTTTAAATAAAATGCAAAAAAATAATATATCTCTAAAAATAATTTAAAATAATTCATATCCGAAAATTTAATCTTCCTAAACTTTTATATAATGTTCATTCTCTCTTATATTTAAGATTGTTTGTTATTTTTTTACGATCAGGTTCTACCTTTAAATAATGATGAAAAGTAAATGGATAGAGCTCAATTAAAATCTTAATTCTAGATATATTTTCCGTTTTTCTACGATTAATTCTATCTATTTTCTCTTTTTTCTCAATATATGAAAGTTTCATATTTCATTTTTCAAAATTAACCTAGGGATATAAGTGTTCAAGTAATTTAAACAAATGGAAGCGTTAATTTATAAGTTGAAATTTTGGAGAACTATATGCTTGAATTTTTAGCTTATATATTAAATTATTTGATTCAAATATGTTGAAATTATGTGGAATATTGTGTTGAGTTGAATTAATATGTTTAATAAATTGAAGTGCTACATTATTTTTGTTATGTTAAACACACATTTTAATATAATTTTAATTCATTTTAAGTGTTAATTGATCACAATATGATTGGATAAGCATTTCATTATGTGATTTTGAATGAAAATAATTTGTTTTTTTATGAATAAAACATGTTAGGAGTATTATAACTACAAATTTAAGATATACAATCATGTTTTATTTTATATATAAATATATAAATATATATATATATATATATATATATATATATATATATATATATATATATATATATATATATATTGTTTCAAACTAAGTATGATCATCATTGTAAATATAAAGCATTATCACTTAAGAACCACACTAGTCATTCAAGTGATAAATTTTTTCACTCAATTCATAGTTGGAAGTTTGAACAAGAGATATATCAAATTTATTTTCATTCCTTTGTAACTTTCATTTCTTAAGTGATTATTTCTCATTCATGTGATGAAGAGTCAAAAAATAGTGATTAACTTTTAAAGTTGGTGACTTGATGCAAACATGTTGTTAATATGTCACATTATTCAAACAATGGTGTAGAATATGCATGTATGAAATAGTCAAATGAATATATATGAAATGATTGTATAGGATAAAACAATTTGGATTGAGATATAGTAAAATAATATAAATAATGTTATATACTATGTTAGCACCTGAGATGGTATTATGACTAATTGTGATTGTGATACTAAGTATAAACTTTTAAAGGAAATAGAAATACTATGTTTCTAATAATAATCTAAATTACACAGTAAACTATTAAATGGTGAGAAGTTGAAACAAATATTGAATAATGATTTGTAAAGTAGGTGTAATGAATAATCCTAATATGAAAATTAGACCTTGAGTTACTAATAATATCTATTATAAATCAAAATTTATCCTTTGTTTAAGTATTTTTAATATGAGTCTTCCAAAAGGTGTCATGCAAATGAGATATAATTGAAGATTTATATAGTATTAAATTTTGAATCAGGTGTAATTTATTGTTGTTGTTATGCCCTACATTGGCAATGCATGTTAATAAATTGTTCTCTACATTGATACCCCATCATATGAATGGTATATAAATATGTGATTTGTAGTATGGAAAATGACATAATGACATTTTGAAGGTACCTCCATTTAACATCATGATATGGCAAAAAAATAATAATTTAATAAGTTATGAGATCTACGTAATTATGAAGTTCTTTTGAAATGTATGACAATTGCTTCCAAGTGGTTTTTTTTTTTTGTTTTGATATGTGATTTTTAGATAAGTACTTTTGAACTTGTCTAATAGATATAAAAACTAAGAACCTCATGTGTTCACGTTTCTTCTCATTTTTGAAAAGAAATACAATTATAACGTTATGTAAAGAAGCATGTCCTTCCGTTTGTGATCCAGCAAGGTCAAATGGGAAATACTTTCAAAAAATTATGAAACTCTTTTAAAATATATGATCCTCATGTTCAGGTAATTTCCTCTGTTTTGGTATGTGGTTTGTTGAGAAAGACTTTTGAACTCATGTTATAAATATGGAAAGTAGAAACCTAACGTGTTCATGTTTCTCTCATTTTGAAAAAAATATAATTATAATATTGTGTAAAGAAGTATGTTTTTCATTTGTGATCTAACAAGTACTTTAAAAAATTATAAAACTCTTTTAAAATGTATGACAGTCGTGTCCAGATGATTTCTTCTGTTTTGATATGTGATTTGCTGATAAATACTTTTGAACTCGTCTAACAGATATGAAAAGTAAGAACTTCGTGTGTTCATGTTTTCTCTCATTTAAAAAAAATATATTTATAATGTTATGAAAGGTAGAAATGTTCAAATAGTATACTTTTAAAACCTAAGTGGAAAATGAAAAACAAATATAAATCTAATATATGTAAGTAAATAAAAAAAATTCTTTTGCTATTTAATAGTGTTAAATGGTATAATAACATGTAAGGGTGTACGTATCACCCTTGTATTATATATCATGACAGATGTAATGATTTAAAACTACTTCAGCCTTATATTGTATTATTAGTTATTATACTTAATACAAAATCAAATGATAATATATATATATATATATATATATTGGGATGATAAACTTATTATCTATTTTAAGAATAATTATATATAACTTTTAATTATTAATTAAACTCATATAAGTGACATTAACTATATGATTTGACAATAGATAGAAGTACATTAATTATCTTTTACTATTTAAAAAATTATTCTTCAAAATTCATCTCCAAATACCAAATCAGTTCAAATCTTCTTAATAAATCTGATTTGGTACGAAAAAACTAAGATATAAAAATTAATTACACATAATAATAAAAAGAGGATTTTCTTTTCCATTTTAAAGTGTTCATCTTCTTTCTAAATTCCATATACTATGCGTATGTTAAATTCTCTAACCCTTCTTTGTTCAAATTTTAAATTTGTTTATGCGACCATAGTATATGATATGTGATGATCAGGTCATTGGGTAAAACAATGACACAATAAAACATGTTTTTAGATTAAATATGTATAATTTCATTTGATTTCTGTCCTTCTATTTATTTTCACTTGTTTTTTTGGAATTTTTAGAATGTTTTATAAACATTTTTTCATCACTGCTCGCTAATAAATTGTCATTTATTTGACTATTGATTATATTAAGTTAAAATAATTATCAATATGACATAATTAAAAACATTACACATCACTATTAAATAATAATATCAATGTCATAACACATCACTATAAATAATGATTTAGTAAATATTTGTTATTATGCATTTGATTATTAATTATACATGCAATATAGAAGATACATGTTCATTTAATATAATTACAATTTATAATAAATAAGAAAAATAGTTTAGTAAAATCTTTTTTTTAAGGTTTTTCTACAGTTTAAATTTTTTTTAATACACTATCTAATAGTGTTTATTAAAACTTAAATTAAATTAACTGTCTAGTAGTTGCTCTATTCTAAAAATTTGAAAGTGTTCTGTGGACTGACCCATCTTCTTTGTTCACATAACTATGTCTTGCATAACATGTAACTTAGCTTGTAATTTATAAATTTATCTGGTAAAGTAACCTCAATTTATCTAATTTCGTCTGTTATATATTTTTTATTTAAAAAATGTTATTTATAATTTTTTGCCTGTTATTAGAAGTAAGTTCTGTGGTAATATAAATATTTTTAATGGTAATATAAATTCTGCAGATTGGCTAGCAAAAAACAATGACATTCGTAATAGCACATGACATATGGGTCCTGATTCAGCTTTCGTTTGTTTCGTAGGCTATTGCACTAGGTACACTTAGGCTAAGAATATAGTTCTTTTCAGATGCATAAGATATAGATCATGTTTAAGTGTTGATTTAAAAAAGAATTAGATAGATAATAATTTTAAAGTGGTCGGTGCAAGGGGCAATTTGAGTTCTTTTATATATAAATTAAGAATTAAATAGAAATTGAAAACCTTTTAAAACAAAAAAGGTCAAGCCAGTTATTTGAACCAGAATTATTTAAAATTGTGAGGAGGAAGAAGATAATTAAATTAAATGAAAAAAAAAGAAGAAAAAATAGGGATAAAGTGGAAGATGAATTCTCACTCACTCGTAACCCCAAGCAAGAATGAATCGAAACAGCGCAGCGTGATTCTAACGCGTGGAATGATGAAATTGCAATTGAACAGTCTTCAGTTTTGTACAGCTCAGCATCACAGAACAGAATCCCTCTATAAATACCCCTTCTGCGGTCCCTTTTATTTCCATTCACTCTCACTCATCCGTTACCTTCGTTTCCTTCATTTCCCATAACGCCCTTTCTCCCTTCAATTCCAAATCTCTCTTTTGGCTTCCACCCTAACAAATACCGATTTCGGATCCCTTGCTCTTTCCCTCTTCCTTCTCTTCTCGAAATTAAGCTTAGACAGGGTTAGGTTTTCGGTGAGAATATGAGGTTGAGGGAGAACGACGACGCCGGTGAGAAAGAGGAAGTGGTGGTGGAGAATGACGTCACCCTCGCCCAAAATCAATGGTGTCCGGTGGTGAATGCGGGGTTTGCGTCGCCTAAGAGACTGGTTGTGGTTGGTTATGCTCTTACTACTAAAAAGATTAAGAGCTTTTTACAGCCTAAGCTTGAAGGTTTAGCTAGGTAAACCGAAAGCCGAAAACGTTAATTCATTCGTCCTCTCGTGTCTTGTTGCGATTTAATTATTGCCTTAAAAAAACGAATTAACCGGAATTAATTGTTTCTTCCTCGGATAACCGTGTTTATGTGAATTCAAACAAGAGGATTTTCCCTGTGTTGTTGTTTTCGATTTTCAATTAATGAGGTTCTTCCGAGGCGGGTTGCTTTCGTTAGGCTGGCGAGAAAGCGAAAGGAAAATATATGTGAACCTTGTGAACCTTGGAGAATCTTTTGTGGGAGATATTTTGCCCAAATTTTGTTGTTTATATCAATCGTTTTTTTTTTTTTTTTTCTGAAAAGCTTGTCTGAGAGTCTCCTCTCAAATTCTGAATTACCATTTTTTGTTTTGTTGTGTCAACCTTGTTTCATGGTTCAATAATGTTGTCCTTTTACCTTCGGAATATGACCGTGTTGTGGCACTCCGCTTGTTACTGATTTCGAATTGTACGAATTTTCGTGCAGGAACAAGGGCATACTATTCGTGGCTATTGACCATAATAGGCCTCTTTCAGATCAAGGTCCTTTTGATATTGTCTTGCATAAGGTTATGGTTTTCTCTGAATTTCCTCGTCGTCTTTCTCAAATTATTTCTGTACTGCTTGTTACCCACTGGTAACTCATAAAAGATCCAATGTATTTATGTCAAATGCTCAAATAATACCTTTTCGGTTCAACTGTGGCTGATTCTTCCATTTTGTTTCTTGGAAAATGCAGTTATCGGGGAAAGAGTGGCGCCAGGTTCTTGAGGTTTGTCCCCACCCACCACCAACCAACTACCCCCTTTTCAGCGCGTGTTTTTACACTTTTTTGTTGTGCTGATTAATCGAATCATAATAACTATGCTTGCTGCTTGTGTTGTTTCTTTATACATTTGATGCTAACTGGGATGTAAAAAGAAAACGATGGAAGGCTGGTCAACGACTAGCTTTTTAACTTGCTGTCTGGCATAATTTGCAGAGTGATTGTTCCCATCTCTCATTATGAATCATGAACCAGTAGTTGAGGTCGAGGCCTCAAGGTTCCTGCAAGTGAGGTTGTCGCTACTTTCATGGACATCTAGCTGATTTTGTCAGGTTTTGCATGGCAAATCATTTCAAAAGATTTTTCCTTTTTGAATCCATTTAAGTAGGTTCCATTTTTCTGGGTGCGGTAAGATAGACTTCTGATTGGCTAAAAGAGAGAAAGATAAATACTTCTCATTAACAGTAATGGCTGCCCGGCCTATGATAATACTTCTCGATTGTACTGTATATACGCATGTTTCTGACAATATCTGCGTAACCTCAAATATTGTCCACTAGCCTACAAGAATTTTACGAGTTTATAGCAAGTCTTGAATCTGATTCAAGAAAACTACGACCTTATACTTTATGCTGTTAGCTAATTTACATCTGTGCTGTCAGTACTTAAATGAATCTGTATTTTGAAATTCATATTTTAAGAGATTATACCTACAATATTGAAAAATCCTATATATAAGTTTAAGAGTTTTGTATTATCTTTTCAAATTTACTAATTTGTCGCATTTAGATCTTTTATCACTTTACTCAAGCCTGACTTTCTGGATGATATGTTTTCTATTTTGGTATAATATCATCAATGTTGGAAATCCCACCCATAGTTTTCCGAGTATTTGTGGAACTGACTTATTGTTACTTTCCTATTCTAACCTTTTACATAAAGTATAGTGGGTAAAATGTCTAATAAACACAGTCTCTGTTTTTCGTTACCTTTAACACGAAGTTATTTTATGAGCTGTAGCACTTCTACAATATCCATACTTCCTATGAAGTCTTCTATTATTAATGTATTATTTTTAAAGGCTTATAATAAAGAGATATGATGAAAATTATTATTCATGCTTTAAAAGTAAAACATTACGTTTTGGACATGTGTGAAGTATAGATGCTCAATGTCACAGAAAGAACAAGGAGATCTCCAGATATGAAAGAGAGAAATAGAATAGTCTGGTGTAGTGTCTTTAGGTTAAGATATGGATGCAAGTTCTTTGTATATAGACTGAGAAAACGATACTTCTAGAAATTAAGGCAGATTAACGTCTTGTGTTCTACATAATTTGTTAAATTCACTATTTCATGATTATAGTTCTTACACATTTCTATGAGAGACTTGAATAACATGCCCCTTATGTTCTATGAAGTGAAATGTCTCGGACATTGCATTCCAGAGTTTCTTGCAGTGTATTCTGAAGGGAATATTAGTGTTGCCCGTTTCTTGTGAGAGCAGTTTCTTAATTTAGGAGAAACTGTGAACTGAACTAAGGTTTCTTTTTAGATGAACACATATTCTTAAGGAGAAAAATAATGTTGAACTGCTGATGTTTGGCTATTTAATTCACAGCCTATTTTACGTATTTATTTTTACCAAATGTAGAGAACTGGTGATCACTTTTTCTCAGTTTTTAAACTTCTGGATATATTTCAGGATTATAGGCTGTCACATCCTGAGGTAACTGTTTTGGATCCCCCAGATGCCATACAACATTTACGCAACCGTCAGTACATGCTTCAGGCTGTAGCAGATATGAACCTTTCTGATTCCTATGGTATTTTTTTCTGTCTCCACCTTGATTATGAATTATGGCCGGACGGAGTTACTGTTATGTTCAACCATGTTGAGTTCTCCCATATCATCATGCAGGCATCGTGGGTGTTCCTCGGCAATTAGTTATCAAGAGAGAGGCATGCGCTATCCCAGAGTTGGTCAACCAAGCTGGCTTGACTTTACCCCTTGGTATGTATATGTTGGTTTTTCAACTACTTTTAGATGCTGCAGTTATGCGATTTCTCAGAGCATGGACGCATGGACATTTATTGTTACGAGGGTTGTGTTTTTGAGGCAAAGTCATTAGAACTTATGAAAATAGGCATGGTAATCCCATCTATTTTTGTGTCTGATCCTATTACTTAATTTTGTATTGCTTAATTTGAACTTTCCTTCTTATGTTTGCAACTTCAAAATCATTTTAGTTGCAAAGCCACTAGTTGCCGATGGAAGTGCAAAGTCACATGAATTATCCCTTGCTTACGAACAGTTTTCCCTTCAAAAACTTGAACCTCCTCTTGTTCTTCAGGAATTTGTCAATCATGGTAAGCAATTTCTATATATTGTATCTATATTTTACCCTTAAATGTTTTGAATTACGAGGTCATTGTGATAAAGTGAACGAGAAATGCTACTTTATTGTTTGTGCAGGGGGTGTTCTCTTCAAGGTTTATATAGTTGGTGATGCTATAAAGGTAGTAAGGCGGTTTTCATTACCTGATGTTAGCAAGTGGGAACTCTCCAAAGATGCTGGGATATATAATTTTCCAAGGGTTTCGTGTGCTGCAGCTTCTGCAGATGATGCAGATCTGGATCCTACTGTTGCTGGTAAGTTATCATGTCTCCTTGTCCAAAAGCATTCTATAGAGCTTTACTTTTTGAAAGCAAACAGGTCTTCACAATTCTCCCTCCTTTGGAAGGGAAGAAACCAGGTCCTGTCCTATTCATTCACAAACATAAGAGAGAAACCATTTCCTGGTTGGTTCTCATCGGCTGATAATATCACTTTTATGGCAACCTATTTTAAACAAAATGCTATTTCATAATTTGTTTGACTATATAATTCAACTTTTGTCCGGTCTACAATATGGGGTAAGGTGTTGATCTAAGTTGGAAATCTTAGCTCAACTGATTAGGTTATCAGTACATTCACATTTGCGTGGATGTAGAAAGTGTTTGTAGTATGGGTGCAGGCATCCAGAGCTAAAAGATGTATATGCTTCTGCATATTGAAAGTCTTAACGACTAAACTGCATTGTAGTCTCCTGATTGTCATTTTTTCTCCTTGCAGAACTTCCTCCAAGGCCATTACTAGAGAAACTAGCTAAGGAACTTCGATGGCGATTGGTAATTTGCCCATTCTTTTGTTTGAAGGTTTCATATTGTCTGTACAAGGACTGTAATAATGCTCCTTTGTCATTATTCTTATTCCAGGGTCTTCGTCTATTCAACCTGGATATTATCCGTGAGTATGGAACAAGAGATCACTTTTACGTCATTGACATAAATTACTTCCCTGGTAAGAGCAGATTCGTACGATCTTACTGTTTACTTTTATCTGAGAGATGACATCAACACGATTTTCTGAATTTTTTTTATGTTCCTTATTATGTCAATGAAGTAATAGAAAAAGTGTTGAAAAGAAAAATGTCAAAAGAGGTCATATACAATAAATAAATTATTGAGATTTCTTTTTTGAATTATTCCAGCTTATCTGGTATCTGTACTGCTTTCTTTTACTTGCACACAAAATGGCTACAGTCTTGCAGTTGGGAAGATATGCCTTTGAAATTATTCACCGTTGAAAACTTGGTGTTGCAGGTTATGGCAAAATGCCTGAATATGAACACATATTTACCGACTTCCTGTTGAGCCTGGGGCAGGGGAAGTACAAGAAAAGATCAGGCTAAAATAAATGGTTTTAGCCCTTTGATTTATGGCCCCTCTCACAACGTAAGCATCTACCGAGTGAGTTTGAAGTTCAGACCACTCAGACTTGTGGCTGTAGGAAGTATCTTAGAATATTAATAATTTTTGCAGTTTTGGTGTGTGACGGAAGTTCCGGGGAAAATAACTATGAAGACTTGTGTTTCGGAACACCGACCTGTACAGAAGAACTGCTAGTAGTTTTATCGTGCGGAAACTTTGTGCTTCCCTTGCAAAGTAAGGAATGTTGTAGCAAATCCCGAAGTTGTAGCTTGATGACCGAAGGGGTCAATTTGAAGGCACCTGAGTGGATGTTGATATGACCATGTTCGATAAGTTGACGGATTTCAAATGTACTGACCGTTCTTTGCTGTATATAGGCAGGCATAAATACTTTACAGTAGGGAATCTAAACCAAATTTTAATCCAAGTACATCTTTTCGCTGTTCAAAATTAATGCATCTTGTTCTATATTTTTATTGCAATCATACCATCCCCTTCCTCTTTCATGTTCATGCATATCTATTCAAACAAAATTCTGTGGTATAAATTAGTATTCACAGGGCAAGGTAGAAGTAAAATACACGAATACTTGTGTAGGAAGTGATGTTAATGCATTGGAGATAGATTATACCTGTACACACGTGAATTAGATTTTGATTTTTTTAATTGAAATATTATGAACTCCTTGTACGTGTCCTCTTCCTCCGTTTGCTCTCGCCTCCACCTCTTCCAGTTAATGGGATTGGATAGTGGTACATGGCTGAACCCTGAATTTGGATAAGGTAATTTTGAAAGGGAATTCAAATTTTTACCATTTTAAATTAAAATTTAACTTTTAACATACAAATTACAAATAATTTTTAATTTAACTTTTATGCTTCTGCAATATTTAAAAATATTTATACTGTTCAAAAAATGTATTTATGGGTTTTATAAATACAATTTGTTTTTATTATTTTATCTTATTAATGAGTTAAATTTAATATTTATATTGTTTTCAATTTTATATATTTTTAAATAAAATTATTTGTTTTAAAAATTTAAATTCGAAAATACACATCGCCAACAAGCTCCACCTACCACAACTCACTCCTAATTTTGTTAAACTTAAATATTGCTCTCTTCCGCATTACACAATACTATAGTAGTTATAAGTAAGATAAAATACGAATGTAATTTATATATTTTACTCTGTTATATATTATTATAGATTATTCAAAAAACTTAAATTATCCCCTTCTAATAATTTTCGCTCTTTGGTCTCTACGACCTTTCTATTTTTTATTTCTGGATTGTTAATTTTCCATTATACTCTTTTGGTCAATGTAAATATTTCTTATATGAAAATTTGAAATGAATATTTGAATTTCATCAAGGTATTGAAGTTTTAAATGCTCCATTATTAAAAGATATTGAATAGAAAAATAAATTAACATTTCATTATGAGTTTTAAGTTGTATTATATCAAAATATTTTAATTTCTTCCAAATATATATAAATATCTTAAAAAACAAATACACGTAAAATATCATTCACAATTGAATATTTTCTACCACAATCGAAATAAGTACTTCAAAAATCATACTTTTGCGAAGCTCGTGCTGGAGACGAAAGTTGGGCCAGTGATAGGCAGCCCAATTGGTTATGCTTATTTAAAAAAAAAGAAAAAAAAATTTACATGGTTTCGGTTGCTTTGTTAAGACGAGTTCTTCCTCTACCCTAATAAGATTCTTCCTGCACCCTAATAAAAAAATTCATTCCGCAATTACTCTTATATGAGAACCGGATGACACCCCCATCCGGTTGTTATTTTTTTTCAAATGACAACCGGAT
>Ga0099825_1003284_pt1 | contig 21544 bp, 8 predicted proteins | sample SiratroredBW_FD_76838 | JGI IMG/M metagenome (GOLD analysis project Ga0099825, IMG submission 76838) | Root nodule microbial communities of legume samples collected from California, USA - Siratro red BW | ecosystem: Host-associated > Plants > Roots > Nodule | place: USA: California | collected... | reverse complement strand
AGTGTAGAAGTCTCCTTCCATGGTACACTACATAATTCATTCAAAACAATTACACAATCAACTATTAACCAAATTTAAAAAAATTTCAAAAACACCTTGCGGGTTGTACAACCCGCAACATAAAATTTTTTTCAAACACCTTGCGGGTTGTACAACCCGCAACATAAAATTTTATGTTGCGGTTTGTACAACCCGCAAGCTAAATTTTTTTCCAAAAACATTGCGGGTTGTACAACCCGCAAGCTAAAATTTTTTTAAAAAAGCTTGCAGGTTGTACAACCCGCAATTTTAAAATTTTTTTAAAAAGCTTGCGGGTTGTACAACCCGCAATGGGATTTGCAAATTTTTTTAAATTGCGGGTTGTACAACCTGCAATGTGTATGATAAATCTTTAGCTTGCGGGTTGTACAACCCGCAATAGTGAAGGTGCAGCAAAAAAGGGTTACGGTTTCTACGCCCCGCAACCTTCAGAAAAAATTAAAACTTACCGTCGATGGACGAACGCACACTGCTTCTTCTCCTCCCACCCTTCTTCTTCTTCCCAGTAATCCCAACCTTCTTCTTCCTCCAAGTAATAGCCTCCTTTTTTAGCAACTCTAACAACAATCTTTTTCCTCTTCTCTAATCTCTCTATATTACTCTCCCAACCCTAAAAATTTATCAATAGCTCAGGTATCACAAATGCAACACCTCCTCTTGTTCGATCAGTGCCTTAATTTTTCTGTTTTAAGATGAAGGGCATTTTCATCTTTTCAGTATGTCTAAAATGGAAATTTTTGAAAAATATGGAAGTGCAGGAAGTCGTCATGGAGGTGCAGGAAGAATCACTCTTATTTTTGGGGTCAGATGTCTTTAAGGCATAGATTTAAGGCCATTTCTTTCTACACCCCCATAAATTTTTTGAGTTCAGATACCCTTTATTGGTATCATTCCTTGTTGCCACCATTGTTCCCTTGTCATCGAATCTAAAAATTAAAAAAAAATATATATGGATTGTAAAATCTAGAAATTATTTTTCAAATGTAAAATAACTTTTAAATTATGTAATTCAATTTTTTCATGTAAAATATTATTTTTGGACTATACATTTCAAAAACTATTTTTTCATAACCAGAAGAATAAAATACCGAAAAAAGTTATAACCCAGAAAGAAAACCCTAGATTTAATTTTTTGGTGCTCATTCATAAATGTTTGAACGAGTAAGCTAATTCAAAGGTAGACCCACTTTTTTTATTTTTTTTTCTTGTGTGGGGTTCAAGATGCTAACTTTCGAGAAAAGGAAAAATAAAACGTATTTATGTGCAGAAGACGAGATATGGCATCAACACATTTGGGAACTGTGCAACTCTGCAACAACAACTCCTACCTATAACATTGGTTTGTCATTCCATAAAATTAAATTTAGACTGATTGAAAGAAAAGTGCAAGATTATTATCAACTACAACACATACACATAATAGTTAATAAAAAAGTGTATAGTTATTGACTGTTTTAAAATTTTTATACTAAAAAGATATTACATTTAAAATTAATATTTCATGTGTTGTAGGAACATCAATATGCATTAGAGATGCTCTTTGGGAGTTGAATTCCTTTGTTTTCACCACAATAGTTTTCCTCACACAACTGAAAGATGCTTTTGAGTTTTGTTTTTACACTTGTGCCTCAACTTTGCGGTGCAAATGTTATGTAACATTTTCTATATTAATGTGATATAACATCAATCTAAATTAATCTAAAAACTTAGATTTGAACATTGGATGCACTCACCTAATTATTTTTTGTAAGTTATCATATAATATTATCAATGCATATAAATAAGCCCAAAATGTATGTGTCATTACAATACCATCACATGACAGAAGACAAATGAATATTAAACATTGAGACTCTTACCAATTTTAACAATGACAGAAAAATAATAGTTCCTCCTATAAAGAAGCATTCAACATGTAATCAATTGATAAGTTACATTTTAACAATACCTTGTTCCAAAACATATATTTGTGTGTGCCAAATTAAAATAGTTTTAGTTAAAATTGAATTATGTGTTATTTTATCAATCTATTTAGTTCATGGCTTTAAACTGGTTCGCCTAATATATTTCTGAATAATCCATTTTATAAAATCATAATTATATTTAATATATATATATATATATATATTAAAATATATATTTATGTTATAATTTATTAGTGAAAACACATGTAAGAAACATACGTGTATTTACATTTTTGTTATATTAAAAAAAGTATATAATTTTATGATTTTTATATGCAAACCAACTTATGAGTCATCTTCCCCATTTATTTGTACAGATTAAAAGTCACGCCTTACAGAAAGTTTACAGAAAGTTTCCATTGGGATTGATTCACTAAACTAAACTATATCTTTTGTTATACTTGTTAACTGTTTTGTATTTGTATTAAGAAATAATTTATTTTTATTTTGAGTCTTTTTTACTATACTTCTGAATAATTTCATGATTAATAGTAATTTAATATTAATTTTTCATATGTTAAATTTCTATTATAAGTTGTAGTTGTTAAAAAAAATAAAATAAAGAATTTCTTTCATAATTTTATTATAAAGATTAAATATTGAAATAAATTATAAAAAGTTCATAAAAAAATATAAACCATTTGAGGTAATAAATTCTATAAAAAATAGGTTACACAGTTTACAAGGATAAAGAAAATTGCAATATATTTTTATGTATAAATATATAAATATTTTAGTGCAAAAAAGTTCTCAACCTAATGTCAGACCAGTTAAAAGTCCAATTAGTCAGTTCAATCCATAAGAAGAAAAAGCAACTATAAAATTTCATTCATTTTGTTTGGATATAAAAAAAGCTTTAAAGTCTGCATAATTTAAAAATATTCTTAAAAAAAAAAATGAGAAAGTTTTTTCTAAGATCACAGTCCCAATAAAATGTATACTCCATAAAATCCTTGTGTTTACTTGCCAATACTAATCATAAATCCCAAATTATTATTTCAGTATTATTGTTTTCTTCTATACTGGATTCTTGATATCAGATGTAAACAAAAAAAAACTACAAAAATTCTACCAGTATGGCTCCATTGAATTGAATAAACTTCCCTGCTGCTGAACTAAACTGGTAAAAAGTTACTAAATTCACAGAAACACTAAAATGAACCCAAAAAGCTCTCAGTATGTGAAAATCTAAACTGCAAGACCAAGTCGAGTAGTTTGTTCTGTACTGTGTTTATTCTAAGGCAGTCTTTATTTTGTCAAACAGACTCTAGTATGTCATAGTGACCATAGCCATGAAACAGCACATTTATGGAATTCTCCTCTTCACCATTCCTATACTCTTCCCCATATTTTGCTATGTTTACCAAATCAACCGAGCCTGTGTCTCTCATGAAAACAGATATTGGTGTCCTGAAAAAGTATGCAGCCGAGTTATATAAAGAACAATAAATTCCAAAGAAGGCATATCAACACGATTAGATAAAATAATGGTTTCTACAAAACAACATAGGCTGTATATTACACAAGTGTCTTCAGTCTCAGATTCACGAATTATACATCCACATTGCTAATATGTAAATTGTTTGAAAGATTAACCAACTTTTTTTTATAATAACTTTTGTTATCATAGTTTGGGTGTTCAAATTGTGAATGGTAATCTTTTTTTTATAATAGATGTTGTTATGACAACAACTCTAGAGAGCTAAAACTAATAATTAATACACATTGATGGACAAACATCTTATGCTTCTCAATTCTCGTTAGATGAAAGTGACAACTATAAGCAGCACAAAATTTCAATTCTTCTTTTTTCACTAGAACAATTTCAATTCTAAAACTTACTGCAAAACATGAGAAGCCATCAACAGCTCTGGTTCGCCACCCCACACATAAGGCTGTTGAATTCTCTTCACATATGTATCGAAATCCCCTTCTATAAACCTACAGATACATCAAACATAACAGATAACCATCTACATATACATCAAACATAACCAAGCCAAGAAGAAAAAGACAATCCAAAAGAATCATACATCTTCATATTACAAAACTTACCATTCTGTTTCCTCCCGCCTCTTCAGCAACTCATCCACTACCTAAATTGGGATACAAAGATTGTTAAAAAGCAAATGAAAAAGAACAAAAACTTGTTTTCTTATTTTAAACTGTGGAACAAAATGATCATACTTTAGCTCTTAATTCATCAGCCAGTTCCCTCTGACGATTCTCATCAGGTGCGTTTTCCCCATTTCTCAAGCAAGCTCCATGAGCTATTGCTCTAAACAGACACCGACCATCAGCAGGTACCCCTTCACCATTCAGTGAGATAACTCCCAAATGAGTCCACATATTAAACTCATACACAATTTCTTTACCTCCATGCTAAGCACAATACCACCAACAAACCAAAAACTTCTCAAGAATAATGTAACTCAAGAACACCAATTTAAAAATCTCTCAGCATTGAGCTTCTTTACAAAATTTCCACAAACATAAAACTCTTCATCCTGTTCAATCATCTACTCACAGACCATCAATAATAAAAACAATGTTGAATCCAAAAAGCAGAAAGGCTTACTCTATCAAAACAAAATTAGTGATCAAACTTCAAACCAAACAAAGAAGACCAATTCCTGCTCTTTAAAAACAAAAATGCAACCAATTTCATTTCTTATAGAGTAGTTAAAAAGTGTCTCTCCACCCAATGCAAAAGGAAAAGCATCTTTCACTTTTACACAAGTCACACATCCAACACAATGCTTTCAATAAACACAAAAATATGAATTATATTTCACTTCATCTGATTAAACAAACCTAAACATTTTAAATTAATAAAATAATAATATAAAAAAGAACAAACCAGTGATTCTGTAATCAGCAGAAACCTCAACTTTCAGTTCCTTATCGAGAACTCCGCAACTCTCGTCCACAGCGACTCCGGAGTCGGAATCGGTAACGGCGTCCACGCAACCCGGCGGCGCGAGGCAAGCACAGACTCCGAAGAGGAGCCATGCGGAATCAGGACGGTGGAGCCACCGCGCCGGCCGCGTGTCCCATGCGACATTCCAGGATCCCTCTCCCTTCAAGTCATGCACGGCGACAAGGCCGCGGCGGAATCCGTCACTGCTGCGAGGCATTATAGCGTGCCATATGGACGAAGCGCCGCCAGCAGAGCCGTAGAGTTTGCAGGCGCTGGAATGGTGACGGCGCGGCGGCGAGGCGGAGAGGGAGACGGAGGCGTGAAGGAGTCTAGGCGGCGAGGCATGGACGTGGGAGAAGAGCCAGGGCTTCGGACGAGTGGCGCAGAGAACGCCAAGCATGGGTGAAGGCTATCGTGCGCTGGGTTTGTTGCTATCCTACGCACCACCCGCACACGTAGTTTCCATGTGTGACGGCATGGGGTTTTTTTTTGGAAGACAACTACAACGACTCAGAGCGCAGCACTCTTGGAATCATCAAATTTAAACAACACATTAATCATCTTTCTTTTCCTTTCCCACGCGCTGCACCAGCAAGTGCTTCTTACTCTCATCCTTTTTTTCTTTTTCATTTTTTTTTTTTAATTCTTCTATAACTTTTAACCTTCCTCACACTCCGAATATTCCTCACCTTTGCACCACATTCCTTAGGTTAGCTTCAAATCTCATTCATAAATTTTGGAACAAATTATAGGTAGCTTTTATCAATTATATTATAGTATTTTGGATCCAAAAATATGGGGTTCCAAATTATTTATATATATGATTACAATCAAATTGTTCAAAATTTATGATTTTTCTTATTCTAATGAAGTATTAATTTCTTTTCCTAACTTATTTCCTGACCAGTGATGAATAAATTACTAAAGAATTATACTTCTATCTATGTTGCCAATAATATACTGATGTATACTTTAAAATAGAAAGTATATACGCTAACTATAATGAGTTATTGTCGTCATTATTGGAAAGTTCTTTATTTTTTTTCCTTTATCACTTTTATTATTATTATTATTATATTTATAATTAAATTTTTCTAATATTTTTCCTTTTTATTTTATTATTATATTTAATATTAATTTATTATAGTTAATATATAATTAATTATTCTAAACGATATATTTAAAAAAATTAATATTTTAACTTTATAAAATACTAAAGAATAAATAACTAAGTAAAAAAGACAAGAGGATAAAAGGCCAGAAAACTATATGTTTAATAAGCATTATCATAACTCATTTAGAGTATTTTTCTCTTTCACATATATCAAAATATCTTTATGTACAATGTATATAAAACTAATATCATATTGAGATTGTTCCATAAACATAAATATGGTGAGAGATGTAATTTTCATTTAATTATTTTTAATGAATCTTTAAATACTTTTTTTTTCATATAAAATCTCTTGTTAACAAGACCCTTAAAAAAAAATTTCAAATTATTTCTTACCTATAAGATTTCTTGTTAACAAGATTCTTAAGAAAAATTTATATTAATAATTAAATATCACCTAAAAACATTCGTATATAACTTATGTGTCACTCTTACGTATGAGACATTTTACATTAGACTTCAATGCATACTTAGAAGATTTTAAAAAGTTATTATTTTTTCCATCTTTGTTCTTTTTTATTGTAAAGTTTCATTGTTTTCTTTCGTAATAGAAGCTTTTTATTATAATGATGTTTGTTTGTAACTTGATTTGACAAGTAACTTACATCTAATTGTCATGAATTATATATTTTTATGAATTATATGTAGGGTTGAATTTGACGTAACACTCTCCTGTCTATAAATATTATAATTTTAAATAAGTAAAAATGTTTCAAATTAAATGATTTTCTTGTATTTCAATTTAGAATTAATTTTCTCTTCTTAATTTGTTTTCAAGTTAGTTACTGAATAAATATTAAATTGGTCCTAAAAGGATGAGTGTGATGACAGATAAGTTTTTCATTAAAATTTAAATGTAAACAAGTCACTAAACAACTTATCATCTAGCATGTAAGTTTTTTAGTCAATTAGACTCTAAACAAAATTTCACCTCAATAATGAAGTGTCATATAAACATGTTTTTCACTTTTTAGTGACTCATGTGTTCAAAAGTGTTTACCTTTTTGTCCTTCTTTATGTTAGAGCTTTGTGGTTGTTTTCTTTATTTTCATAAAATTTGTTTATTATAGTGATAATTGTTTGGAACCTATGTTTCCAAGTTGCATAATCCATTTGCCATAACATGTACTAAAAAATTAAACTTATATGAAATATTGAAGTAATTAGTAACATATTATTATAAAGTATGTATAAAAAGACAATGCATTGAAATAAGAGTTTTTCAATTTTGTCCCTTTTCATTTTTAACTTTGATTTCTCTTCCATGAAAAAAAGTTGTTTATTGTAATACAACTCTTTGGGCTTGAGAGTTAACAGTTGTAGATGTGGTATAAATTGTTATATTGCTTATTGTTTCATGTCCCTTTCTCGTCTTATGTTTATTCTCTTAGCTACTATAATTTTATTTTTAGAACAAAATCTAAAATTGGTAGTAGAAATTTTGACATTAGGATGTATGAGAGTATCGTAAGCAACTTATGTGTTTTATTTATTCTCAAAGTTAAGAGATCAGATAACATTAACTCTAATGGTTGCATATGTTACTATGTTAGTATCACAAAGAATGGTGAGGGTATAAAGAGCATAAAAAAAATTGGAAAACTATTTTGCACATGTTCCTTACCAAAAGTATTTGATATGTGATAGCGATATTATTTTATTTCTAAAAATTATAATTATCCATTATATGAATGTTTTAGCTTTTAAGTTAATCTTGTGTCACACAATCAACCAAGTAGTTATCACTTTTTTATTTAGTAAATAAGAAAATTGATGATAACTCACTAGATATTTTAAAACAGAGAGATGAATCACGAGAACAAGAAAGGAGAGAAAAAGAGATACAATGGCTAAAATTTTGGTTTAAGTTTAACTGTCATGAGTTAGTTGTACTACAAAATTTGACTTATATGTATTAAAGCTATGAGTGACATAATATTGACAAAGTACATATAAAAAGGTAATTCATTCCCAGAGTTTGTCTTAACTCTTTTGGAAAAATCATGTTCTAAAGTATGACAATTTATATTGTTCTAAGTATTTTATCTATTATAATGAAATGCAAAGATATAATACAAAACTCCATTCTTCAAAATACATTCACAAAATAGGGAATACAATCATGGGTCCAGTTGCAACAAAAAGAAGTAAAATAGAGATATGATATGTAGTTGATGTTGTTAGTATTGGATTCTTGATGTTTGTATAAACACCAATGCTTCCTTTGGCTAGGAGTTTGGTGCATATTGGAACAATTGAACTTATGTTGGTTCTTATTAAATTTATTGTGTCAACCTAGACCAACTTCTTCTTGTGCATTGGAATAACTTCCATAACCTCTTTAACTTCCTTTATCTGTTAGCTCTATATCTTATACATAACCATCATTCTTACATAACCTCTATTTATGTCCTAACAAACAACATCTCTAACCTTAGATATATTTATATCTGTCTCTAGATCTTATTAACCATAATGGGCTAGTCATTACCTTTTCATCTTTGAATTTCAGGCCTCTTTATCTTTTTTTTTTAATTTCTGGTGGAGTTAGATTGGTATACTTTTTTCTTTGGCAATATTTTGGTTGTATACAGATTAAATGACATATTCATAGGTCTCATAATTATGTTCTCACATTGTTAGTGAAACATCACAAATTTATTTGCTTCCATACAGTAAAGAGCAATGCATGTATGTTTACATGGTATACATGCATGAAAGAAAAAGTCAACAATGAACAAAATAGATACTTAAAGAAGTTTACAAATGTGAAATGCTAGAACCTACATAAGTAGATATGAGTATTAAGATCTAGTTTTAAATTGAAATTTTAAACCTTATATATTTATCTATTTTAATCTTTTGACCACATAATTGTGTTTTTTTTTTTTTTTCTTTCTCCAACTTTTTTTATAGCAAGGACTAAGTAACTGGTTGCAATAGTCAATTTTATTTAATTCTCTGATCATTATATAGCATCAGACTTCTTTCAAGCAAGTCAATATTCGCTTACCGCTAGACCTACAATCAATATATTGCAAACTTACAAACCTTTTTGATCATGTTGTCAATCTTTAAAATAGGTTGTTAATCAGGATTCAAATCCCCATTTCCTCGTATAAACAAATGCAACTTCACTCTTTTTCCTTATGACGCCTATATGTTGTTCAAATTCAAAAATTGTTGTTATGTTGCTATCTTCTATAAAATAAATTCATAACCAAGTTCTTTCACTACTTGCTAAAGTTTTTTTCATAAATGTATTGCGCCAAATCTATAAGGTGATTTGACATTATTTCCTTCATAATTGAAATTAAGTTCTACAAATTAAATATACAAAATTGATGACATGCATCTTGTAGCAATTATGGCAGATTAAACCCACCATGAAAGAGTAAGTTCCTTTCATTTTTTTTCCATGATTCTAATAAAGTCATTATTTGTTAATTTCATGCCCTTCCTTATTGAATTGTGTCGTGTGAAAGTACTTTTTTGAAATCAACCAAGTTTAAAAACTACATGTTAACTTCTAATTGAATTTCACTAATTTGAATCATGAATAAATTGTTCATTTAAACTTTTTGTTTCCTTCGTCATATTTGAACTTTGAGATGTCATTAATGTTTCAGAAGCATAAGCATAAGCATAATTCTTTATTTCCATTAATATTATTATCAATGCTATAATGTTATTCTCTTCCTAAGCCATAAGCATAATCCTTTATTTTCATTAATATCATTATCAATGTTATAATGTTATTCTCTTCATAAGCCCCAAGCCATGACTAACATAAGCTATCTTCAAACAACATATAAGAATATGAGAACTCCCCACTATTATTATGTTCCTTATCATTATCTATCTGTTCATCAATTATGTTCTCTTAGACAAGTTTTACAATAGATGCTTTAACAAATTGTTTTGCAATATTTTCTTCTTATTAATTATGTTTTTTATAGAGTGTTGACCATCTTCTTCCTTACTGTCTACTTCTTATATAGTTCATAAATGAGATCCAATATCAAGAAGTCAATCATAAAATAATATTCACATTAGATTAGGTTTATGACCAAAGTAAACACTTATATCTATTCTTAAAATAACAAATAATAATTCAAGAGTAGGATAATGTCAATATCATCCATAAGGTGCAAGCCAACCGGTATCTTTTCTTGCCATGAAAAAGCACATGCTTCTAACTTTACTATACTTAGTTATAACAATAAAAAAATTCTTTAATAGCCCAATATTGACACAGTCCTCATCCAATTTTCTCTCACACACAAAACTCCCCATCATTATACTCCACAGATCAACCTTGCTTTTAACAAACCTTTTTCCATGGTGCAACAAAAGATTTAGTTAAACACACCATTTTGCAAAAATAATATACTATTAAAGTAAATATAGATTGCCCTAAATGTATAATCTGAATCAAACTCGTGGGTTATATACCGTATAAAGTTTAAATCTTTCACCATGCAAGGAACTGGGACAAATAAAGTAACAATAACATAAATGCCATTTACAAAAACTATCAACGTCAACATACCATAAACTATCCCACCAAAGAGTGCATACTCATAAATAAAGACATGTATGAGTTTCATCAATATAAAAATAAAGACATTTAAAAAAAAAAGAGATATCTATATACTGCAATAAAAATTTTGTTACACTAACATTCGGAGTGGAACAAAAACATGGTAATAACTATCTTTTCTTTTGTGCAAATTTGTTCTTCCATAATGGTTGTCTCTTTCACATAAAAGTTCTTCTGTAGACCTCATAATTGTCTAATCAAAATAATCAATCACCTTTATAATTTAAAATAATTAAATAGATTAATTTTTTTGACTAAATCAAATTAAAAATCATATGTTACCACAAAAATAAGAAAAAACTACAAAAAAAAAATGTCACATAATTCATCATTTAAATGATAGTAACATATGAACTAACATGTAAACAAAATTGTTACTCCAATAATTCATTTATAAGAAATATTTATTAAGTAATTATTGTGTAAACACACTCATTCTTGGTGTCCAATTTAAATAGTTACTTAATTAGTTATTCTCTGTATCATTTAAAGCAACCTCTTTACTGAAAAAAAAAATATTAGGTTACTCACTCTTTTTTTTTTTTTTATGTTCAATATAAATATTTACATTACTCTCTCATTTAAAGCAATGTGTTTATTGAAAAGAAGGAGGTTATTCCAATAACATTTTTAAAAGTGGTATATTTATTATGTGATAAAACTTGGTAGAATTAAATTAGCTGTGTTTAAATACCGTTTTTATATTTATGTTGCAATAACTCTATTGATTCACAAGTTCAGTTAGTTAAAATATGAAGATATATATATATATATATATATATATATATATATATATATATATATATATATATATATATATATATATATATATTTACACTCTAGAAAATAGAAGTCATATAGTGATTTTTTAAAAAGATTTAGCTTTATTTAAAACTAGTTATCTTGTCTAATAAATGTATTTATAAAATAGATAACTTTAATGTAATATATATCTATATATATATATATATATATAATATTTTAATAATAGCAATAATAAATCAAAATATAAGTATTTAAAATAATAATTTAAAAAAATATTTTAGTTAGTAAAATTTTATTTTAGTGAGAATTTTAAAGTAATATATAATTCAAAACACTCAATAACATAAATTGGAAGACCCTGGCTTAATAAGCTATTGACGAGCTCTATGTAAATTTGTCAATGTAAGTTATTTTTTTAATAGCTATTTTAAGAGTTTTCCTGAAAAGATGTTTGACATAATTTTGTTTTCTTAAAAGAGAAAAAAAAATCTAAAAGAAAATAACCGAGTCAAACACCACCTGAGAAGAATGATTTCTAAAATAATTATTATAAAAATTAACAAATTTGTGATTGAATGACTCTTTCATATGGTTCATGTTGTATTTAAATTAATCTTTTATATTAGTGGAAATTTATTCCTCTTATGTATCACAAAGGGGTCAAGATTTTTTTTGTTGAATTTTTATATTATCTATCTATTATATCTTTATAATACACTGATATTAATATATTAAAATTTGTCACAATGTTTATAAAACCAAGTTACCACAATAAATCATGGTAACTTGCTTTTATCTAAACAAGACTACTTGCCTCTTTGGTATCATCATAAAGACCAACTTTGGTATCATCATAAAGACCAACAAGAGAACTCAAACTCATTTTTCTTTTTGTATTTTTTTCTTAAAATTTGTTTATTAAATCTATTATATATGGAACCAGTTAAATGGAATTTGTAACAGTTGCTTGCACGACTCTCTTGGACTAGCTACTTCATGCCCAAGTGGAACAAGTAACATGTCAAAACCAAATGTAAGAAATATCATTGTAATTTAAGATTATAATGACAACTTCAAAAATCGACAATACCATCAAATTTTGTTATTGGAAGGAAAAGTAAACGATAATGAGTAGTGAAAATGGAGATAAACCTCAAAAGCCAACATGTGGTGGTTATGTTTAAGGCCCAACATTTGTGGATATGTTCATTTCAAAGTTCTATACTTTTTATTCTATCTTCAGGATGGAAAAAAATCTACTTTTTATGCTTCTTTTTCACTGAGAAAATTTTGACCAAACACATGGCATAGTATTTGAGCTTTTAGATTTTAGAACTTATCAACTTCATCTAAAATTTTATGCTTCTTTTTCACTGAGAAAATTTTGACCAAACACATGGCATAGTATTTGAGCTTTTAGATTTTAGAACTTATCAACTTCATCTAAAAAATCATGCTCTTCACGATTCTTGTGAAAGGTATAATATTTGTTTCCTCTATATTTTCGTGTTTTTCTTTTCCTTTTTGGCAACTATTCACCAAACACTCTTTAATTACACTCTTTAATTATAATTTCTTTTATTGTTGTTCTTATCTCTGTTGCCTATCATTATCCACCATCTCACGTCATCTATGAAAAGAAACAACGAATACAAAATATTGTAAAACTTTAAATGTTAGGAAAAAAGTGGGGACAGAGAATAAGTTTGAAGGAAAACTATTAGAATTTAATTATCTACTGCAACTGTAATTACCACTGAAATCTTTTTTACAGTTCCATTGAATTTGTTAAAAAAACAGATACACTGAAATAGTAAAACATTAGAAGCATAATACCAACCATAAATAGAATCAGGAAACAAAACTTCATTGTATGTTTAGAATAAATAGAAAGAAAACTACATGAAACTAGTAGAGTAAACCTATCAAAATAAAAATTTAAAACAAGGAAGAAAAACTTTATATGGTAAAACTACTTGTCATGTTGCTATCTTTTAAATAATACAAAAACTAGTCTATCTAGCGTACAAGTTAAAAGATAATTATATTATGAAAAATTGTGTCTATAATGTACGATAACTTCCCAGAAATAGTTCTGAAAATTAGTTTTGGATGATAACATTTTTGTAAGAGAATAAAAAAAGGCACGAGTTTGAGGAGAAAAAATTGGACTGCAATTAGAATCCATATTTAAAATTGAAAAACTACATCCCAAATAAAAAAAACGAAGTGCTAGATTCTTAGTAAAGAGAATAAGAATTGCTCACGTTCTCATGTGATGTGTCTATCTAAAGTTGCTATTTTATTTAGTTTTGTATAAACATTTAATTGGAGCAACACAATACCAATACAGAACACACTTTAACACCTAACACACTAAAAGTAAATATTCCCTTCCTAATCTGCAAGAATTTCTGACGAGGAACAACAAACATAAAAAAAATAGTCAAAATCACAAACTTATATACCCAAAATTTTAACAAGAAAAACCCTTTATAAAGATTTTGGTCGTCCAAACTAATAAGATAGTTTCAATATGATCAACCAAATATACAAGAAAGTCTCAATCTAGTACATAAAATAGTGCTAACACCCGACCCAACAAACAAAAATTACAAAAAAAAAAAAAAACAAAAATTGCAAATAAAAAACAAGAAAGATGTAAAATTCTAATACACAGATATAATACGAACTGAATATTTCCATAATCAAGCCTTGTATCAACAATCCAAAGGTTCAAAATGAAGAATCAGGTGTTCTGACCGAACTGTAAAATTCAGTCCCATCCAATAGGAAACAAATATATAGTAGCAGTTATATGTACAAAATGGAAAATGATTTTCACTCTTGCTCTCTCTTGAAGTGCTAATGATCTAAATGACTTAATCTCTCTCTTATTAACTTTAAACCCTTCTCCACCTAATTAAAAGAGACATCAATTAAACTCGTCAATTTGAACATTTTTCTCCATATAGGAAGGAACCCAATTCCCAACACAATTAACGTGCAAGTAGTATCAAGTAGGAACTTTAGTCTATAAAAGTTTAATTATATTGGTTGATGCTGAACTGTATTTCACGTTAGATACACTTACCAAAATGAATAATACAAGATAATAAACTACTGCTTATTCATACGAATTCAATTCATTGAATAAGTGTCTTGAAATACAGTGTTACATTGTAATCAGAACATTAAAATAAATCTATCAAGATAATTTGATTGAATTTATGCAACTATAGACATACACCAAAAATGTAGAACCACGCAATACAGTAGCCATGAATTATAGCAGCTCTCAACTCTGACAATAGCAAGACCCCATTTCAGTTTCCCTGGCCTAAATGACACACGCGAACTTGAATCTGCCATCTACACTATTTTTGCTTGTCAAGTTCATGCTTACAATTTGGGCGTTTATATTCACAACCGTTTCCAAGACAATGATAAAATGAAGTTAACCGCAGCAATCAACATTAAGAATCTTCATCCCATAGTTTATTGATCCATTTGCTTCACAGATGTTTAGGATTTTCGGAGATGGAGCTTTCAAATATGATTCTAGAGTTGCTCTAGTAGAGTGGTGCCACGAATAAAAGATGGAGGGCTGGGAAGGTTTCAAGATATATCGTATCACACTTTATGGTAACGAGACCTTGAAAAGCAGGATGCATTTCAATCATTGGCTTGGGGAATCATGAATCTGATCTGGGAGCAGTAAAAGATGAAAGAAGACCAGCTGCATGAGCAGGTAAAATATCTCCAAACGAGGACATGGCAGCTGCAGATCTATCCTTAAAAATGCCAACTTGTCCATCAGTTAGTATGGATCCCAGTTTAAAAGTACTCTCCCCGAACCTGCTTCCAACCTAGAAAAAGAATAAAAACTAGTATCAAATACCTACGTAACTAAGCAATCAAATAACGTGTTCTAAATCACAATTTAGGTATAAGAATGGAAGGTGTCGGTATATAAATGCAGATGTAATATGATAATGTTAACACCGTGATGTTACTCCCAAAATTTGCATTCATGCAGCTAATACTGTAAGCAACGCATATAGGAATCTACTTGGTTAAGCAAGAAAGTATTATATGCTACAAACTTAGAAAGAAAATATTCTGCTACAATTATAAAGAATTTGCTCAACAAAATCAAGGAACCAATCATAATGGAAAGATAACCTTTCCAGGCTAAAGTAATACATAGTACTAAAAACGGGAGTAGCGTATAAAGTTTAATCCGGTCTAAGAATTTGAAATGACTCGGTATTAATTATGTCAAATACTGCAGGAAAGCTGACCAAATATAATGACATTTGGCTTATGGATTGTAATTTCGTTAAACAGTTTTATACAGTGAATAAAAACAACTTCTAAAAAAGAAAAATAAATTTGTTTGGTTGCACAAATGGATGGAGTTCACTGCAACAGCAGTGTCATAGATGTGTATGAATATGATATGCAAATGCATGAAGTTATGCAACATCTCATAATTTCTTAATTAAAGAATAAATGTACAAAGTTAAACTGCAATAAGGCCAGAAATAGTACAGATATTTGAAAAGGGCTTACCTGCATAAAAGACTTCAGTAATGGTGCTGCCACCCCCAGACTTGAACTGTCATCCAAATTTATCTTCTGAGAAAGTTCTCCATTTGTAATTGAATTCCATGAGCTTCTTGAAGAGATTTCATTCGACGATGGAGTAAATGTCTTCTTTGTCCCTCTAGAGGACAATGCTGGTGCACTGAATTTACCAAGAGGTAAGTTTGTAAATATGATATGACATTTAGAGCATTAATCACTTGCTTCGTAATGTACATCAGTAGGTTTCTTAGCAAAAAAACTACCCACAAAAGTAGTCAGTGAATAAACCATTACATTTTAAGCTAATTTAAATTAAATAAATAAAATGATGGTATTGGAGACCAGCTCGTAAATATGCATTATGAAATGACAGACAAAACAGAAATGAAATACAAGATCAGACTAACCTGATGGGAAGGTATTTAAACCGGGGAACTGTAGAACACCTCAGAATATTAGATTCTGAATTAGTAGGCAGTTTCTGAACAGTATCTGTGTACATACGGTTAAGTTGCACAAAGAAACCAAAGAGGACAGCATGTCGTAGGTATGACTGTCTCTCATTCTCCCAGAGATATGGCTCATACCTTTAAGATAAAGAAAGAAGATTTGAGATGGGTTAGAAATTAATAGAAGTTCAAATCCGTACAAACTACCAATTTAACTTGTGCAGAAAAATAATAGAAGTTCAAATCATTATACACACTAACAATTTAACCCAGTGGAAGAAATGCATGCTATGAATTTTCTCTAACCATGGATTTACAGCAAAGAAAAAAGATAGAAAAAATGTTTCAACTTTTCAGATTGCAAAAATGGAACATGCATGTTCTATGGATCTACTCCCAGATTCCATGCTGTTGCTTGAAATGAATTACGGCCTCTTGAAAATCCCAGATTTCTTTTTATTATTCTATTTCACTGCACCCTTTGGAAATTTTTGTGCTTTGTTCTTTTATTTTATAATTATAAACATACCTAATTTTGCCACTTCCTTGCATATGTAATTATTACACAAGCCATCTGTTCATGGATTGCACATCTCATGTCCCTTCAACAAACCAAAACAAAGAATGGAAAAACTTTATCGGAAGAATAAGATACTTACGTAAGCCAGTCTATGGGATCCAGCTTCTGAGAAAGACGAGTTAACAATTGATCTGAACGTTCTCTAAGGGCAGAGGTTGCAGAACTTTGATCTTGTTTCCTTCTGACAGGTAGCTTTGCTTTTGGCTGACTAGATGGTACCCCAACCGCATTTAAATCACCACCGGAGAGAACATCAGTAGCAAATTTGACATCTAACAAAACCTGCAAAACTCCTTTTTCTGAAACTTGGTGAACACCACTCTCTTCAGTGGAAAGGAAGTCCTCAAAGATTCCAATTACCTGTATAATAAGATACAATCATTGTAGATATACATGCCATCACGAAAATAGCAGAACAGTCATTGAAACAATAATGCATGACAACTTGATAACGCACTGCCTAGAAAATTAAATCCAACATTAAAAATTGAGTAGAAAAAACTATTAAAATGGAACTGGAATTCAGTCTCAATCAGTGGAGTAAGGATCTCAAAATAAAATAGGGCTCCTTTTTCACTTTAATTAAGCTGGATTATAGAAAGAGAGAGTCAGCAATGACACTTTGCATGATAACTTGATAACTCCCAGCCTAGAAAATTTTAAATGAAAACATTAAACAATTGAGTTGAAAAAATGATTAAAATGGACTTGGAATTCAGTCTCAATCTGTGGAGTAGGGATCTCAAAATAAACTAGGGTTCCTTTAGCACTTTAATTAAGCTGGATTATATAAAGAGAGCACCAATGACATTTTGATCTGAGCACTAGTTGCTAGGCACTTGAGTTCATGGTGAAATATAAGCACCAAGGCACTATAAGCAGTGTCGTAAAACTTAACTCGGAGTGGTCAGTAGAATTGGAAACTGGTCATACGGCCAGTCTGGGCACCTCTATGGATAGGTTATGCACTCAACTTGATAGGGACGACATGACTTGGCTGGCTTAGACTTGACGTCGCATCTAACTGGCCAAGTCATATACATTTATAAAATGATTTTAGAAATAAATAGAAGAAGGAACTTGCTCAGTTTGCAGAAAGGAGCTTGCTGAAGCTTTAAGAAGGTTGTTGCAGTACACAAATAGAAGTAGAGAAAAGGAAACACAGAATGAAACTATGTAAAGAAGGGATCGATGGTTCCTTATTTCCTTCACCCACAAAAATAATCCAATGAATTCAAGAAATAAATTGGACCACAGCGCTTCTTCACCCCAAAAATGAGATGGTTGAGCTTTGTGAAAGGAAGAAAATTCTTATGAATTAAAGAAACGAACGAGAATTCACAGAGCTCCTTCACCCAAAGGCACAAGACATGGTTTTTGATTCAAAAATGGTGGAAAATTGATTAGACCTGTAGTAGGCTTACCGGGCGTGTTAAAGACGTAGATGGGAACTGTGCACAGTGCAAGGATTGGGTAAATGGAAAGACTGCGCAATGGAATCAGTCCTATAATATAAATGTAAAGAACACTAGAATTTAAAATCCAACGCTCACAACCTTGGGCTACAAATCATTTTAAATATTATATTACAATGTAATATTTATATTATAATATTAAATACAATACTAGTTCCTGCAGTTATCATTGACACACTAGTTTAACCACTAATCTAGTAGCCTGACTAAATTAATGATCAGTCTCATTTAGATGATGTTGAAAGGATTAGTGACCAAACAGGTCACAGATGATGGGACCGTAACTAAATCAATGATTGGTCTTATTTAGATAATGTTGAAAGGATTAGTGACTAAACGGGTCATGGATGATGATAGTCCTCTCGTACCATCTCAAGAAGTGATACAACAATTATGAACAAAACCCATATCTAATAGTGGAAAATATTTCGCAAGATATTTCTTCATCAAATCATATCATATCTCCCTATTTAATGTAATGAAAAACACGCCTCTAACATAACCAAATCATATCTCTAACACTCCCCCTTCAAGTTGGAACATGTGTATCATATAACTCCAGATAACATGGAGGCTTTCACAAAATGAAAAATGCTTAAAGAACACAGCAGCTGCTGGAAAGGAGAAATGATCAGAAGGAAAGCAAAAATGCTCTAAGGACACAGTGGCTACTGAAAAGCAAAAAAGCTGCTATAAAGCAAAAATGTTCTGAGAAGCAATTGCTGCTAGGAAGCACAAATGCTCAGGGAGCACGACAACTGGTAGAGAGCAAAAATGGTTATCAAACGGCAAGGTGATGCCAATAGTGTCGGTTACCAGCAGAAAAATGCTCACCTAAAGAAAGAAAAAACTAGTCGGAAAAATGTCAGCGGTGAACAGTACGCACAAGAGAAAAGGTTGGTGGTGAACATTAATGTCAGCTGGAAAAAGCTCAACAGAACAAGAAACTCACCAGAAAGGTTGACAGGAAACAGTACTTGCTGGAGATACGCCAATGGTAAACAACACTAACCGAAAAGACAACAGCCATACATAGTAACACTGGGCGTAAAAAATCTTGCCAAAAAGTCATCGGCTGTGAATAGTAATGTTGGCCGGAAATGGTTTGTCGGAAAGTTGTCAGCGGTGAACAATGTACACGCAGTGAATGGTGATGGCAGGGAGAAAAAAGGCAGAAACCAAAAAACACACGGTTTCTAAATAATTTACTCCTATGAGTAGTGAGTCCATAGGAAAAGCACGGATTCAAGTTCCCTTCTTGTTAGGCTCTTGATACCGAGCTGAGAGGTAGTGACAAAACAAGTCACAAAGAATGGTACCTCTCTAGCACCATGTTGAGAATAGAGGAATCGAGAAGGAATATAATGAACTTCATTTGTTGTGTACATACATAAGTTTTCTCATTTATAATAAAGAAGAAATACAATAATAAAGAACAAAATCCATATCTCATGACGAAAATATTTGGTGACATATTTCCTTGACAAATCATATCATATCTCCCTATTTAATATCTCTAACAGAGATAACGAAGGCTACAAGTGTGATCTATTTGCAGAGATTTTAACAAACAAATTTTAAGAGACAAGCTACTGCCTTACCTCATCCGTTTCAACAATAGATTTTCAGTCCTTTCTACGAAAGGACTGGAAATCTTTATGAGGCAACCTTTATCGTTATTATTAATTAATGTTTGTCTAAGAGACAAGCATGTATTTCTCTTTGGACTTTCGATTTTAAGAATAGAGAAAAGTTCAGAAACTGTCATCAAGTTTCAATTAATTTAATAATATATTGATAATAACCTCCAGTAAACCACACCAAATGCAAGGCCGTAGCAGTCCGAGAGCCCCAAGCCTTATAAAATAAACCCCATAAATATCATTGTGTCCTCCTCAGTATTATTTTTCCTTTTTCAGTTACTCTTTCATGAATTTTGAAAAGATAGGTATATGTTCTAATGACAAAGGCAAATTGATGTGAGTTGTTTGAAAATATCCATAGAACGAGTGTATTGTTTTTCAATACACGCACATAGGCATCCGCTCTAATGCCTCAGACAAAGGTAAATTGATGTGAGTTGTTTGCAAATATCCATAAAACGAGTGTCTTGACTTTTTTTAACACACTCTCTGTATACACACACATATATCTCGTAAATGAGACTTGAAACACCACATTTTTTTAATTTAATCGGGGTTTTATAAGTAATGTTATTAAAAAGTTGAAAATCTATGCAAGTTGTAACATCTTAAAACTTCATGACTAATAAATAATTATAATGCTTGAGTTGATATATGTATATATATTGATGAATGAAGAAATAATTACTTGTCAATAATAGAGTTACCAAGGAGCCATTAGTTCTCTACAAATAAGATTGAATTCTAACATGCCACCACACTCTGCAGCCACAATGCCCATGCAGGCTGGCTATGTAATAGGCCTTTGACTATTCCAGATAAAAGATTGCAATGTCAGCATCACCTATGGTACTTGTTAGCAGTCAAGGAAATGGTGAAAAACCATGACTCAAATTGATAAGAATTTTGGAAGAACCACGGTACAAAAGTTAATCATATTACTCGAAGAGCCCTAGGCCTTATAAACTCCACACTAGAATTCTAGACTTCCAATCTATGGCTCAACTATCATACATTGCTATTGGATCCTAACATATTCTATAAGCAAAATTTAGTTTTTGACCACATGCTGCAGAAGAAATTAATGATTTAATGGTGAATCTATATTTTTCAATGTTTTTCTTCAAAAGGATTAACCCATGCATTGCAAAGGCCACACTATTTTTTTCCTTTTCTGATGCTCCCTTACAAAAAGCATGTAATGCTAGCTGTTAATATTATGCCAATATATATATATATATATATATATATATATATATATATATATATATATAAAAAATTATATAAAACACACATTCACTCTCTAATTTATATAAAAATATATAGAAAAAAATTCAATTTT
>Ga0099825_1003277_pt1 | contig 21566 bp, 9 predicted proteins | sample SiratroredBW_FD_76838 | JGI IMG/M metagenome (GOLD analysis project Ga0099825, IMG submission 76838) | Root nodule microbial communities of legume samples collected from California, USA - Siratro red BW | ecosystem: Host-associated > Plants > Roots > Nodule | place: USA: California | collected... | reverse complement strand
TTTTTTTTTTTTTTTCTCTTTTAAAATTTAATTTTTTTTTATTTTATTTTTTTTTTTTCTTTATCCTTAATAATTTTTTTTTTTTTTTTTTCATTTTTTATAAAAAAAATTGATTTTTTTAATAGAACAATGAGCTAGGGTTTTTATATAAGAAGTATAGCTAGGGCAAACAACTACAAAGCAAATTTTTGAAATAGATTTATTAATTCAAAATGATGAATTAATTTCGATTGTAATCCTTAACCTTTCAAATTAATGCGAGATCAATTCTCGCAACTCGCTTATTCTCTATTTTTTTTCAACCGAATCTATAATTATTAACGAATTTTTCAATTATTAGTAAATTAGAGAGCTGAAAATAGTATTTAAATTTAAAAATTTTTAAATATGAATTTTAGATACGGGTGAATAAAAAATGTTTTTAATTTTTTATATTAAGAAATCAATTTTAAATTTAAGAGACTAAAAATACTTTTAAATTCAGGATCAACTAAAATAAAGTCTAATTTTTGATGGACTAAAATGATATTTAAATTAAAAAATATATTTATATAATTATTTTAGTTGCATAAATTATTGATTTAAATATTACACGTTAGGAACAAGTGTAATATTTAAATTTAAATTTTTTATAATATATTAATATTAAATTTATACATTTATTTGTCTTTTTTTAATTATTAATACTTGTTGGCTTACCTACGCTATAAAAAAGGCATGTTGACCTAAAGTTTATAAAATTGTTAAAGAATAATTTTATAATTTGTGTATAGATCTTTTTAAATTATAGTTTTTAAATAAGTAATTTATTATTCTATAATTTATGTCCCTTAACCCACAACTAAAATCAAATTTAAGTCAACCACACTTATTTACACCAATAACAGATAACCCCTAACAAAAATTAAATTTTATCAATTGCAGCTCTATACAATTTGCAACCTTATGCAACCAAATAGTCCATGACAAATAAAAAACCCGCCAAACATTTCTAAATGATTTCTTTTTAACACCACAACAGTGTTGTAAAAAGTGAAATGATAACTTAATGGCTTCAAAATCATCATTACAATTTCATAGTGTACTTAAATGTATAAATATATAAAATTGAGTGTTAGATCTGTTAAAAGTTGATTTTTACTATTAACGTAAGAACATTCTGAAAATTAAGACCTGAGATTATATACATTATAGATGAAAATGGGTTGCACTAAAAGGGGCTTTACAAGTGACAGTTAAGTTACAGCTGGAAAAAAAAAAATGTGGAAATAGAGATTGTATTGAAGCAGCCAATATTTTATTATTGGAAAGTTGCATCATCCACGTCTCAGATTCATGCATTTGTATTAACACATATTTCTTCTTTCACTTCACATGTTAAATTCACACCAAACACTGTGCCTCCTAGAGCTTTTTGCTGTCACTGTGTAATTCCAATTCCAAACTTAGTTGCTCATTTATTCAGCACACTTTCATTTCATGATATTCTTTTAATCAATTATGACTTTGAAATAAAAGAAGGCCACGATAGGTTTTAAAAGACACCAGCTTTTAAATTCGTGAGAAGGATTTCTTTAATACATGTTTGATGTTAAAGGTATATCTAATAGAAATAGTTTTCAAAATATAATAGTCACTCTTAAGAGTTGAGATTAAAGTCAATTTAAATATATTTTTTTTAATTTTTTAAGGTATTTTTTTATAAATAAAATTGTGATAAAATAACCGAATTTTAAATCGGACAATATTTCGAACACGATAATTGATCATAGCGATATTTTCTTAACAGATTTATGAATAGAGACCAAAGTCAATTTAAATATACTTTCTTCGTCTAATCCTATGAAACGATTTTTAATAATAAAACCGATATTTTAAAAATAAAATCGTCACCGAACAATTAAGCTCCAAACAATACTTTAAACACAAATAATTAACCTTAATAATATTTTCTCAATAGACTTGAAGTCAGATAAAATAGATGATATATAATTTACAGAAATTAAACACCACAATTAAATTATTCTCTATGAAGTGTAGCAATATTAATTAAAATAATTAGTGTCTAAAATAATTTGTGTTAAACCGAAAATGGATGGAAGACTCTTTTAGGAAGCAGAAACCGTGAATTACACACCAAATCTAGCGCAATCTGGAGTCGGTGAATGAGTGTGCTTTTTTAATCACTTCTCTGTCAGATTACATTCCTAGATACGTACGTTTCTTCGTCAATTCCACCTACACACCAACCAAACACCCACGTAACACCGGTAACACCGGTGAAATCACTATGTGATTCAAACCTTTAACACTGCAAAAAAAACTACAACAACAAAAAAGAGCGAAAACAACATACAATGTTAATGTTCTGTTCTGTGCTCCTCTTTCCGCAATTTGACGGAAAAGAAATGACACATTCATGCACGTGTGGCTTTTAGCGAGCCACGTGATGCATGCTGACACACGTAGTTCCGTGCAAAACTTGATCTGCTACTTTGCTACTGGCTCGTACCCCTCAATAATTTCGTTTCTAATTTATTCATTTGCAGTGTTCGGTATATCTTTTAGGATACAAGTATAAAATACACAAGTAATACGTATCTAATTTCGTAGCAAAAAAATTCGTCATTAATATATACAATATTTCGTTGCTAATATGTACATACAAAATGAAAAAAAATAATAATAATCGAAAAGGATCTCAAAATACTATTTTCTCTCTCTTTATGATGGGCTATCTAACTTCTCTTTTTCGTCAAGTAGTCGGTGGAAGCTTCGTGTAAATTGAAGTATGATTCAATTTCAAAATATATTTTTAAAATAACAATATTTCATACGATTATTCACTTATAAATAACTGCTGAATGACCATATAAAATTACTTTATATTATAAATATATAATTTTTCGAAAAATAATATTCGTTGATATAATAAGCAAGTAACCTCACATACTAAAGCCCGGAAAAATAGGCACACCCTCTGGTCCCCTGTTTCGAATTCATTAACCTGATGGGTCCCCCACTGGTCATGCACGTTCACACCTATAAAGATTTTTTGAAAAAATTGAAAATGACAGTGACAGCGGAAAAAGAAAAGAAAAAGATAAAGGAAAAAACAATTATGCTATTAAAGGTGGGTGTTAATATCCTGCATGAAAATTTATTGCCTATTTTAACCCACCATAAATAACACATTTAGGATATCGTATTTATTTATTATAAGACTAGGTGCTTTACAAGAAATTTTCTCAACTGTAGTAAATAGGATTTGGTTGCCTAACTTTTTTAAATGATATTAATTACTGTTTTGATTTGATTGGAAGAACGATCAAATACCAATATAATATATATCATATAGTTCCAATAAGTTAATGTGCTATTTTTTTCTTTTCCAAATAACTAACTACGTATTATTTTTTTTGTGAATAAGTTAAGTGTCTCGTTTCATCTAACGCAATTAATATTTATGGGTAAATAATTTCAACTAGTCAATTTGTTCTGAAGATGTACGACATGTTAAAAAATATTCAACTAGTAAATGACTATACTTGATAATTAAGTATGAAAACAATAAACTTACTATATACTACAAGTTTAAGATAAAAAAATGTCTTGTATATTTGTATGTGCTTTTATTTTTTTATTTTTTAAAAATAGATGCATGTTCTTATAAATTGAAAAATTAAGTTACCTATACCTTTTTTTTTTCAGGCTCAGCTTGAGCTTTTAAAATTCTATATAGATGGGCTGCGTAATTTTTATATAAAAAAAGAAGTTCCACTTTTAAGTTTTGTAGTTATTTATAAAAGTTAATAACTATTTGTAACTATTTATATATTTTTTACAATTATTATCTATTCTTAATAAGTAATTTTCAATATTATGATAACAGTTGTATGATTAAAATATTTAATTGTATTATTCTTTTTCTTGTAAAAAAATATAGACACTAGTAGCACGTGTGTTTCTACCTATGTATTTAACTTAGCTTTATTGTATTAACTAGGGTTGGCTTATCTAGTTAAACTTCAATTCATAACATATGAAAATCTCCTTTATAATTTGAACTCAGATTTTAAAATTCTTTACTTGTATGTCAGTTACAAATACTTCCTTTGAGTTTGAAATTAAGAAACTTCCATACTATAATCGTAATTCAATCTCTTAAACAAGACTTATTCTAATTGTTTTGTTAATTTATTTAACTTAAATGAGATAACCCTGGGTATTAATTATGCACACCATGTAGCAACTTTGAAAAACCTAAAAACAGTGACATCTTGCCAACTTTATTTGGGTTTTGGGACTAACTGATCCAACCAAACATATTGTAGCATGTCTCTAATCCCATAAGTGATCCAATCTGGTTGCTCTATAGTGTGTTATTATGTAACTATTTTTTTAAACGTAAAATGTAATTAACACCATAAAATTGTCATTATCAAAGTACTATTACTCTATGTTGTGTTATTATTACGTAGTTAATAAGGTCAAACTATCGTACCTGTATAAATAATTTTTTGTATATAAAACGTATAAGTATACAGATAAATTCAACACGAGTTTTAACTATCAGTTGTACGAGAATGCAATTTCTTTTTCATTTTCATAAATATTCTCTGTATAAGATCATTATACTTTCGGTCGGTCGAACATTACAACAAAATATTTTCTCTAGTACAATTTTGAATAGTATTTATTTTTCTTTTGAAAAAAAATACCTACTTTTTCAACTAAATTTAACTTTTATTTCAAGAGAGGATTAATAGGTAATCGTGTTGTTTATCCATTTTATATGACTTATTATTGTTTATTTTAATACTTGTGTACTTAATTACATTTTTAGTTGTCCAAATATTAGTTGTAATATCTTGATGTCTCATGTTTTAGTTTCTATTATTTGCAAAAATGTCTTCTGTTTACAATAATGCATTGATCCCGTATCTAAGTTGTTAATTTGATTGTAATAAAAATGTTCCTTTTATTCGTTATATCTATCAAAATAATGGTTTATCAAAGGGATCATTATACCAATTAAATCAACCACGTTATTATCATTTAATTTTTGGATTCTCTAGTTTTTACTTTGTATTTATTCATTGTCATGTTTTCTCAATGTGGAATTAGGATGAAGACACCTAGTCGTACGTAGACAAACATTAAAAGATTTAATTAACCAAAATTTTGTCAACATCATTCAATGAAAATTCATTAATATGTAGAATTCGAATTTCATTTTAAATAATGTTTTCTATGATTAAATAATATCATATCGTTATTTGATGTATATGTTATATATATATATATATATATATATATATATATATATATATATATATATATATATATATATATATATATATATTGTGACTTTTCATTTTTTATTGTTCAACAATATCTAAAGTCAACGTTTTTAGTAAACTTTAATGGTTAAAATGATTCACTTGATAGTGAATTTTATACAACAACATCATTTTTATATAACCATTAATAATTTATGTTTCTCATTTATTCTACGAAGGCAGCCTCTTCCATAAGATTTATTTAATTAATCTTATTTTTTTTTTACTGATATAAAAGAACCAATTTAATTTTCAAGCTTCCGTAAGAAAGTAATATGACCATAATACAATTTAGTTTGTAAGTTTATAAGAAAACAACCTCGCCATAATACAATTCAATAGATGTGTTTTAAGGAAAAAAAGAAAAATTACTATTTATGTTATTTCGATAGAGGTGTTTATGGGTCAAACAGTAATTACACAATTCAACTTAATCCAACTCAAATAAATTAGATAGTGATTTATTTGCATTCAATCCAATCTAAACTTATCTAATATTATAATAATCATGTGATAGGTTGAATCCGATCCGATCTAACTAATTAATTGCTTATATTAATTTGATACATATACATATTTAAAACATCTTGTAATTTTATTAAAACTACAATTGTTTTGAAAACTTGTGACTAGTTCATTTAACTTAATTGAACTTGAATTTATGAGTTGAGTTAGATTAAATCTAATAAAAGTAGTATAGGAATCAACTGAATTCAATATAAGATTTGTTTTACTGAATATGGTGATGAGTTTTTCAAACTTGACCTGTACACGATCATAACTTTTTGAATGGTTGGAACTTTCATTTTGCTTAATTTCTTAAAGCATACATGGCCATTAAAAACGACGAAAGCCAGAAAAGAAGACATTATGTTTTCTCTGAATTAAGGTGATGAGCCTTGAAATTTTTTCAACCCTATTTTGGGGGATCTGTTTGCTGTTCACCTCTTTCCATATTTTTTCTCACCAATGAGATACTTTTCTAAATTTTACTTCACACGCCACATTTAAAAATAAAATCACGAATCTCCTAAATAAAAATATATAAATTTTAATCCAAATTATTGAAGTCATTTAATTACCTTAACTTTTTGTTGTTTCCGTTTTGTTATTGATTTAAAAATAATTTATTAGTATAATTAATTTTACACGGCTAATGCATCATGTTAATTTTTTGCATTAGTTTTTAAATAAAAATACCGTAGTTTTAATTGTTAAAGTTATGTAATAAAGCCGCTTACTTTAATAAACATTGCTTTTGGTTAGTTTTAAAATTAATAATTTGATTTGACTTTAAAATAGAACAGTTTCATGACAGCAAGCCTTCTCCCTTAAAAAAAGGAAAAGTTGGGTTTGTTTTGTCTTTCTATGAAACGTCGTCGTCATATGTATACAAATCCAACTTTACATGGGTCCCGCGCCCCAAGAATTGACCTGCCCCGAGTCCACGCTCCTTATCCGTTATTCTGCCCCTTACGTTAGGTCAATTTTATTTATTTATTTTTATTCAAATAATTTTATATTTTATTTTAAAGAAACATCGTTTGTCATCTCTTGCTACCTGTATTATGTAAAGTAATTTGAAAAAAGGAAGAAAAAGTGTCAAGTAAATACAAAACTAATATTTAAAAAATCCGAGTTACTTTATTTTATCCCCCACTTCCTTTCTATTGATTTTTTTTTTACAAAAAAATTTACAATTTTTAAATAAGTACTCAAATAAACTTTTTAAAACTTTATTTATACAAATAGACCTTTTACTCGAAATTAGTTTTCGAAGAACCGAATACTGATATATGAATAATAGTCACTATAAATTTTTCGATATAGATTATCACTATTTATAAGTTAAAATTTAATTCCGGTTTTCCAGAAACTAAATCTTGAATATCAATAATAAATGAATCTATTTATATAAATAAAGTTAGAGAAAATTTATTTGTGTAATTAAAAAAATATTTAACTGTGTATTTGTATCCAGTAATTAACCAACACTAATCACACACCCACATCACCATTATTGTTCTGTGCTTTAATTTGTTAAAGCCATGTTATGTTCATTTTTATTTTTTTTTGAGAAAAGACAAATGTGTTAAAAAGTTGAAAAAAGGAAACATTGACTTGGTCATCATCTACAGTATTTAACTTGATTTTGAATTTGTCAAACATGCAAAGTCTGGTCTAGTTATAGCTAATCCTAGTGTAAATCACTGTGTTTGGCATTAGTTAATCTTCCACAATATGTTAAGTAACGAACCAATTTCATATTCATATTTTCTTACGACTAATCCAACTATTGTACATATTCATGAACCATATTATTAATTAATTAATTTACATATTTGCTACAATATTTCTTACCCTGCCTAACCGTTTAATGCATGAATTAAATAAAAAATATTAAAAGGTATATCAATAAGTAAATAAGCACTAAACAATAACCTCTTTTGATTCAGTGGTGTTGTCTCAATCTGTGGGAAGAGATTCTAGAAGATTGGCACAAATTAAGGGAAGAGAAACCACGATACTTAGGTTAAACGTTGTGTAGAGTGAGAGAAAGTTGAAATTTTAAAATATTTTTCTTTTTTAAACTTTCTTGTAAATAATGATTAGGTCACCCCATTGGTTACTGAATGAAATAATATTCAAGAGTTAATTATAAAGTTGAAGTTGAAATAAGGACGCTAGCTACACATGGAGATAACAGCAAGAACATATAAAAAAATAATTTTTGTTGGATTTGTTTGGTGTTTTTACGTGTTGAAATTTCTACCTACACACATACCTCAACCCATTAATACAATACTATAAATTTATTTTGTAAGCGATGAGTCTTTGGTGAGAGTCAAATAGAATAAAACAAAGTTCCCAACATTATACATTATTTGTCCCTAACAATCTTTTTTAATTTGTTATTAAATATTTGAAATGGAATCATCACACGCCAGCACCACCATAAGTATCTTCCGCGTGGCTTGGAAAATCTTACTAAAGCCAAATTGGAATTAGCCACAGGATCATCATATCCACCCTGGTATACCAACCTTCTAGTGGAAAACCAAGTTCCTTCAATTTTCATTCTTTCATTTTCTATGTCGACAGATACTAACATACACATAAAGAAATGCCTTTTAGTAATGTCACACATTTTAAAGGAACCACTTCTGAGGAGTAGAACAATGTGGGTAAAAAAACTTATTGTAATCTCAAGTAAAAGTCTTGAGTTGTTACTCGAAGCTTTAAAATTTTAAACGTTAATATTGAAGATGAAGTAAATGATGTTTTGAAAAAAATTCTAAAGTAGCGTAGATTATTATTTTTCAATTATACTTTCATTTCATTTGATGCTAAAATATTTTATGGATTCATCACAGGCATGATAAAAAGCTTATATATATCTTATTATGTCAAAAGAAACATATTTAATAAAAAAGAAAGTATCAATTGTATTTTCTAATTTGATTATACACAGTGAAAATGAATGAAGATATCATTAAGGAATTAACTATTCTTTGGTGTGTTTCTTTTTTCTTCTTCTTTTTTTCACCCATCCTTTAAAAAATTAGGTTAAATAATGTTAAAGAAAACAATTTAAAATTAACTAGCTTAATTTTTATAAACGCAAATGAGATAAAAGATAGCTAAAATATTAAAAAAAAATGACTTAAAAACCTTCTTTTTGTTTTCCAACTAAAATATATTTTTTTATGCCTAATGGTGATATATTTAATAGGCCACATACGTTTAATAGCATAATTTTTAAAACTTTATTACAAGTTAAATCATATTTTTAATCTTAAAATTTGGAAATGTTGTTTCTTTTGGTATTCAATTAATTTTTAAATTCTAAAATATTTATTATTTAGTATTTAGGTTAGATAACATTAATAACTTTATTTTATTTTATTTTATGTGATTGTTATTATGCAAATATCTTGTAATATTGTTCTTTCTCTCTTTATTCTTATATTTTAAAAGTACATTCACATTTGCAAAAACTCTAACATCGACCAAATTTTTTAATTAAAAAGTAATATTTGTGACGTCAAATCGTAACACTTATCTATTATGTCTATTAATTGATAATGAAGTGATGTTGTCAATAATAAGTGTAATGTAAAATGTTTTCAATTTGTTCCAAATTATGTCTGTTCTGGACAAAAATTTTGATCGACAGGAAGAAAAGTAAGAGATGAGCACTACAATTTGTTAGAGATATAAATGAGAGGTGGTAGTCAATTATTAATCACCATCTTAATTCTTAGAGAAAAATCATTTGTATGAAATGATCAAAATATTATTCTTTTAAATAATGTGGGAATTGTAAAAAATAATAAACTTTAAAACAAATACGCAATTAAATCCACACGATCAACAAATTTTCTGCAAACCATCATATTATCAACATTAGTAATGTCATCTAATCTTAAAGACGAAAAAAATACAAAACTTTAATCAAAAGACTAAAATAAATCATATACTTAAAACTAAGAATATATTTAAATCTTTAATTAACTTAAAAAAAATGTGTCACTCAATCAAATTTACGTGAGAAATGTTGAGTAAATATTTTTGTATGTCATCAATGTTAATGACATTGTCAGATCCTAAACTAAATGTATCATTTTGTAAAAATTAAAAACGTTATAAGACCAAAGGAAACGATCCTCCTAATTTAGAAGGACTAAAACATATTTAAACCAAAAATTTTACATACTCTAAACTTCTCCCTCCCAACACGAGCTAACGGATAATGAACTGGAATTTTTACTCCAAAAAGGAACTTTCAAATTAAAATAATTAATTTTTACTCGAAACTTTTATTTAGAATATTAGATATGATGTAATTTTCAAGACAAATAAGCTAGACCACACACTAACTGACTAATAATAGGGAGGTACTACCGGTATTTCATTGGGTTTATTTTCTAAAAAAAAAGAACGCTGCTAGCTCATAAAACTAACTTCATAGAATGAAGAAAAAAATAAAAATAGAGCAACATAAAAGTTATAAGTTCGGAAATACAAATATTTTTACCAAATTTCCTTAGTGAATATAAAATGATGACAACTTTTTATCATTTCTTAATTATTATCCTCAATTTTAATAAATTATAGGTATGTACTTAATATTTTTTATTTTTTAAATATGGTAATTTTAATAAATTTTAATTTTATATAATTTGTATTTGTTATAAATACGTTAGTACAATCAAACAACATTTATTTCTTTTATATCATTCTATAATATGTACTAATTTATATTTTTAATTTTTAATAGTTTTTTGCTTTTATGCTAACTCCAAAACTATATATATATATAGATCGTTACTTGATTCAGGCGATTGGTTTGATTGTGGATGATTCAATTATGTGGTACAACTGAGTCCTACTATGCGAAATGACGTTGGAAATGTTCCGTATCCATGGCTTTTAGTGACAGATTGGACAATTCTAACACTCTTAACATTCATCATGGAGATGGACAGAAATTCATGTGAAGACGTCACCCATGTCTATCTTTGTTTCATTTATTTACTTATTAAAGAAAATAACACTTATTCTTTTATTACACTCCTTTTAAAAAAAACGAATTTTACTTAAAAACATAAAAATATAATAATAATAATAATTAATTAAAAACTAATATTTTAGATTATAACTATTTTTAGATTTTACTATAAATATATTTATTTTATTGTGAAATTTAATTATTAAATATTTAATTAATATATGTAAGCACATTTTAATTTTTAAAATATATCTCGTTATTCGAGAGATTTTAAATTTATCTAATTTCTCTATTAGAGAAATGGTAATATGATTATGTTTTAAAAATGTTTTGTAACGTATGAAATATGAAATGTATACATATATATTATATTATTTAATTATTTTTCAAAATTTATAAATAGAATACCCAAATTGTTGAAGATTTCACGAGATGAGACATTTTAATAATTTACATGTGAGTGCAAATCTTATTTTATAAGCCGGTTTTGTATGGTTGAGTTAGGTTTAAATCTACTTCTTAATATGGTATTAGAGTTTATCCTAACAAAGTTATCGGGTCATCTGCTATCAGACCACCTTTACATATAAACGAGTTAAGGAGTCTCAACATGAGAAGAGTGTGTTTGAGATCCCACGTCAGCTAGATATGAGACCTTTCAATAGTTTATAAATATGTGTAAACCTTATCTTACAAACCAGTTTTATAAAACTGAGTTTGGCTTAAAATCCGCGTCTTAATATCATTAATTTATTTTTACATAATTCTTATTTCTCTATCACATTTTTTTTGATTTCTCTTTAAAAAAAATAGACTATGCATATTATGATGAGCTATATCAAAATAGATTTAATTAAATTTAAATTTCATTAAAATTTTAGATTTATTAATAACTTCAATCACATAAATTAAAGTATCATGTGATAAAAAAGTCTATGTGAGATACTTGAAGTATGTTTTGAGACTAAGTGAAGATTTCTAAGATCTTTATCATATTCAATAAAATATTGTAACATGCAATTATTAATAAATATACTATTTTAAGTAAAAATTATTTTAATATATATATATATATATATATATATATATATTTAAATCTTAGTTAGAAAATTAAGTTGAGATGAATTCCACTGTTTAGAAAAACCTGTGATAAAACTGGACTTTAAAGTTTCTAACTCTAGATGTAAAAAATGTCAAATTTATTAATAATATTAATAAAAATTAAAAAATAGTTTAAATGTTTAGTGAATTTCAAACACTTCTGTAATACTCGTATACGAATATTATGAAGCTAATTCATGCCTTGGCCGAATACGAAGTTTAGTATAAAGCGATTACAGCATATGTCAACAAAATAAAACATGTCCGACATTAATTAAAAAAATTGCTAATATAAAGTGTCCAGGTAAACAGTGTTAATTGGATAAAAGAAACTTAAAGAATCATGTTATCCATAAGAAAATAGAGCAGTTTTCAATGATGAACTTGTTTTGGTTACAAAAGGATTTGAACATAAATAAATAAACTATATATAATAAGAAATGACATAGATAATTTAAACCAAAATAGTATTCGCAGAAATAAATTAGTATTTTATTCTATCTATAAATTTTACTTTTTACATTTATGCTAAATGTCTTTAACACAAAAAAAAATAATTGTTTCTTAAATAGTAGTAGTAGAATATTGGTCAACCAGGTAGGTATAAAAATATTAGTGTTGGCAGAAGCACTTTTTCTTTGAGCTCTGAACCTTAAATTCTTAACAGAAATAGTGATGCATTGGCAATCAAAATACTTAAGTAGATAATATATTTTGAGATTGCTCAGGTCCCATCTCTTTTTCTTCTTCTTTCTTTTGATGTGTCATGGAACTGCACACAATCTATGAATAAAAAAAATAACTACACGAGTACAAAAAAATTGCACAGAATCACTTTTGTTTTTTCAGCCCCACCATCCCTTTGGCTTATTTTGTACAATCTAAAAGGCGTAACAAGGGGTAGCAACCAAAACAATACACCGAAAAAGAAATAAAAAGAATAACATGTTTTACAACTTTCTCAGACTTTGACCATACACCAGTTTATGCACTCATGTAGTTTCATTAAAATTTTCGCAACATTTATTTATTTTCTATTTTCTTTGTACAGGAGCAAACATGAAGAATATTTTATATTTTAAGATATTAATATATTTGCTTTTGTTTAATACTTTCTTTATAAAAAAAGTAGGAGAAGTTTGTGGAAAGGTGTAACGTTATTCAAAAAATAATGGTACAACATATACTTAAATGTAATTTTTTATAATATTAAATTTAAATCAACAATTCATTGTACTGTACGTACAGGTGTCAGCAAAAGCTTTTCCAACAAGAAATTCATCCAACTTAATATCTTCTGACATCTGTTGAGGCGAATGGTCTTTGTTTCCATCTTTTTCGAGGTTTTAACAAACATGCACGTGCACTTGTAGTACCCTTGTTCCTTTTTCCCATAGAACGTGTAAATTTTAGTTCGTACATGGTACACGTATTTACTTTATAAAATTATATTCATAAATTTATGAGAATAATTATTCAAATATATGAGTTACATCTTAGTTTATAATAAATTATTAAATTGTTATATAATTTTTTTTTAAATTAAAGTCTAAGAATACTCAGTAGAGCATAGGTTTCTGCAAATATGTTAGTGTGTATCTATTTTATATGGAAGAGGTAAGACTTTCAACACCAGTAAAGCCCAAATCCCCAAACTTTTTGTCACCTGAAAATCCAGGTCCAGGCCTTAGATCAAACCGTATTCGATAGGTTAAAGTGTTTTGTTGTTTCCACCTCCTTTTTTATCGAAGTTCACGCCTATATACATGGTATATATAAAAAATATACCTTAATAGAAACAGTTCTTTGTTGTTTAAGATACACAGCAGAATCATAATTTTAAGTTCTTCAGTAATACTCAACAAGAATTCGTTTCTAATTAAGACAAATAAATTTTTATTGTGTGTTGTGATACAACACAAATTATTACAATAATTTAGTGTATAATTTTGTAATAACATCTGCATTATTGATGTATTATCTAATCTATTATCATTCTTTAAATAAAACTACTAGGAAATAACATAAATAAAGTTACTGAACAGTCTATTAAAACATAAATAACATCAAGTTGTGAAAAGTATGAAAAGAATATACAAAAGATAAATATGAAGATTTTCAAATTATTGCTTTTTGGGTAGAATTTATTTATTTTTTTTACTTTTTATAATTTAATTATACAATTCCTAATTTTATCTTCTTCTAAATTTCTTGCTTAAATAATATAATTTGTTCTAAAGTATTTGACTTTGTTTTTTTCCCTTTTATCTTTTTTCTTGAAGATAACACAACAGAATTATATATACAAATAATAGTTAACGAATTTTTTTCTTTTTACCATGCTAACTTTTGAAAATCACTTTAATAATTCATTAACCCCTGAGAAAGCAATCTTTAACATTCCATAATACACATGGGTGATTTGCGTAGAACATAATTAACGAGACAACAACGAGTACCAATAGCACTCACTCATCTTATAACAAAAACTTGTATAGTCTTCATTTGCTACTTAGAATTTATCTACGATTTTTATATGATATTTTATAAAATTAAAAGATAATAACCAAAATTATTTGTTAGCTTTGGTCATCCAATTGCAGCACATATTACAGCAAATCTATGAGTTAAACTGTTTTAAAAGAATTATTTTAAATGATTTTGGTGATACTGATAAACTAGTTATTAGTTTTAAGAGAATTACACGAATTTATAAATTAATCTGACATGTATAAAATATTGATAAATTAGCTTAAAATAATTTATTTTAGAAACTTTTAATATATAAATTAGAAGTTATTTTAACTAGCTTCTAGTAGTAGTTCATAATTTATTTATTTATTTATTTACTTATTTTAATTATCATTCCTTATATTTCAATTTTTTTATTATCTTGGAGTTTTTACTTATTATTATTTATTTTTAATTTTAAAGAGACCGAAATCTTTTCAACATAAAATTATAATTGAAAATGTATTAAATATTCACCTTGAAAATTATAATTGAAAATGTATTAAATATTTATTTTAATTATTTTACTATTATTTTTTTTTTAATTTTTATGCGGTTTAAACTAAAAAAGTTTACAAGTAATTAACATTTTGCTAAATTACACACAATAATGTTTTTAAAACACTCAATATACTTAAATTGAGAAATATAAATATAAAATTTTAAAAATAAACAAAAATTAAGTTTGATTGATAGTTATTAGATTAACAAGTTTAAATAGAATGACTTATCTAAATAAATAATATGTATAATTTTAAAAATAAATAAAATTAAGTAAAAACAATAAATATTTTTCAATAATTTGATTATTTAAAAAAACGATTATATAATAATATTTTCTTAAGTAATTTTTATCAGCAATATTTTCTTATATAACTTTTATTTATATAAGGAAATTTACGTAGATATATTATTTATACTGATAAGTTAATTTATTAGTTTATCAAATACAATAAACTATATTTATAATTTAATTTTATTAAACATGTCGGCACTGATAATCTATATGTTATTGTTTGCGGATTAGTCTCTTGTATTTGATAAAACCAATTGGTTACTTTTACATTCAGTAGTTGGTGGTAGGAGTTGGGAATGGAAGTCATAGTAACACCGACACGGAAACAGATATATTTTTATAACATAATTGCAACTTTTGAACAATTCTGATATCACTTTGGTTGTATTAAGTCTTAATTTGGGGTGGTTACACTGATAAGACCCTCTGAATGGGAGACACATGCACCCACAAATATAAAACTTGCTTCAAAAACGGTTCACCCATACTCATCACTACTTAAGTCACAGGTGTTGCTTGCTTCAAATATCAAATTGCCGTGAACCACAAGAAACTACAGAGTTAGAAGAAATTTCCTCAATACTGTCTAATTTGCGTGGCACCACTTTTGTAAGTGTATCTCAGGGCAACACGTACCACCAATCACCAAGACAATTGGCAACAAATGAATGAATCTGTCATATATATCCTACCACTATCCCAATTCATTTTGTTCCTAGAAATATTCTAGTTGTACGATACTCTGGTTCCAAGTTAGAAGTTGGGAATTACTTGGATCATTTAATGCTAATAAGATTCTGTATGAAAACATTGGTATATGAAATCAGAATTTATTTTCATGGAAATCACAACAGGGTGTAGAGAAGATCTTGAAGACTAACCGAATCATGTGTTTGTGTTCAGAGTCGTAAGCTATGCCATAAATAGTTTATTTTCTTGGTACGTAATATTATTCATGTTCATAGTGAATCGATTTCAGATCAAGTTTATAATGATACGGACAACAGAATTATTATTACATTAAAACAAACTTGTTCACTCTTGGTACACAACATTTATTTTACACACAACATTGAAGCCTATGAAGTAAGAAGCACAAGATAAAACCTAGAAGAAAATTGCCAAATCAGAAACCCCGCCATTCTCTTCTATCCAAGCGAGGTTGAGAGTGAGTTTGCCATCAGGCAGCCATTCAAAAGCAACATCAGAACCATTCAGTTGGAACTTCTTTGGAGATTCACTTGAGTAAGCAAGGAGTCTCCCACCACCCTTGACCTTAATCTTAACACCCTTCTCAATATACTCCAATTCTTGAATTGTCCCTCCACTGTTGAACATGTTTGTGAGCCCAATGGGTGCAAATTTTATGTTCCCACCTAGCTTTTGGACTGGGACAAAGTTGAAGATTTCAAAAGTGGAAGGTTGAATAGTTAATTGCAGTGGTTCAGACTTGGGGGTCATGAAATGCAGTACCTCCGCCTGATTGAGGTACACAACATACTTCTCTGCCTTACCCATATGTGCTGCTTCTTTCTTTTGGTCCCATTCAACCTCAGTTACATGAACACTGCATGATATTGGTTTGTAGCATTCTGGGAAACCCCTGAATTTCTTCCCCTTTGGGTCCCAACCAGCCCCTTGACAGTTGAAAGCACCAATAACTCCTCCATACTATTAAATGAACAAAATTGTTGTTAGATTATACCTTATGATACTAGTTACACAATCAAATGATGCAAATTTATGCAAAAAATGTATAATGACATTAATACCTTATTGAAGTTCCAAATTTTGAGAACTGTTTTCTGGTCAAAGAGAGGGTTCCTAAAAAGGCAGTCTCTTGTTGGAAGAGGAAAATATATACATTTGGGCACGGTACCATCAGGGAAGACAAGCTTCTTAATGAGCTCAAAATCATGAGAGCCAACACTATCACTCACATAGACAGGACCACCACAAATAGCCCTTGAACCAGCGTGAAATTTGGCACACTGATGATCCGATTGAAACATGTCCCAATCGGGTTGAATTATCTGTCCCATCCACAAGCTGTTGTAGGAACAGTGAACCATGTGCACCCCCTGTAGCCAGAACACTCCCATTGGGTCCCCATTGGGATCTTGGAACCAAAAATCATCCCCTGTATTTTAAAACTTGGTTAATTTCATTTTCCTTGCATATCTTGTGAATAGAACAATAAAATTCATCAAAAGTGATAGAATAATAATGCTTACCAACTCTTCCCAAGGGAACTTGCTTGGTTCCAAGGAAGAAGAAATCGTTGCACTGCTGCATGCTAGCGATGATTCCACTTCCATTGAAATTCTTGAATATGGAGTTTGACAACCCATCGTAATAAGCCTTTGCAATCTCCACTCTGCCCCCATATTCCTCGCATACGTATTCAAGACTCTGCATGTAGAGTCAAAGTTAATGAGTAAGAGTAATGCTAAAATAGACACCAAAGCTAAAACGTACTAAAAATAGAAAAAGCAAAGTAAAATAAAATAATGATCACATGAATGACGTCAATTTTGACTCCAGTAACACCGGTTCGGGCAAGATAAGAGTGCATGGAATCGTAGAGGTCATTGGCTTGGTCAGGGTGAACAAGCCCTATGGAACCTTCCACTATTTTATCCACTGCTAGATCTTGCATGGTCCGATCAAGACCAGGGGAGAGTTTGCATGGTGTTATTTTGGAATCCAGATGTGTAGCTCCTGGCCTCACACCACCCCATCCGCCACACAGCGCATGCCACACATAAACATCATCCAAACCTTTGAATTCACTCCTCAAATCCGCTGTGAAATCCTTCATCCCACCACACTCCGGTGTTTTGCTACAACACCCTCCACTTTCGTTGCTCTGCTTTCCCTTCCCCCCAAAGAGATCGTCAATTTCCTTTCTCACCTTCACAATCATCGCCTCTATCTCCGCCAAATCCGAACCCCCAGCTGAAATAGCCGCATCACGTCGCTTCCCCAAATGCTCAGCTTCAATCCCCTTCGAAATCAACTCCTTAATCGTCTCCGGGTTGAAAGAAGGAGCATCAGGACCCAAAAGAAGGCCCTTTTGGTATTTTCTAAACTTTTCGCCTTCTTCAAAACTACGAAGCCTCGCAGTCATTTGTTCCCCACCAAGAACAAGATTCTTAGCATCCTCGTTGGGGTCATCATCGTCAAAATTCACACTTTGCCAACCATCATCAATGATCACAAACCTCGGAGCCACGCCACCTTCACTGAAATCCTTTAGCCCGTGCCAAACCCCAACGGGGTTCACGGTTAAGTAAAACGCATCCCAAGTGCACCACCCGAATTTGTCAACAATTCTTGGCACCGTTTTCTCCTCCAACAACCTAAACGAGTTAAGGTGAACCCTGAGAGCACTATAGGCCTCTCTCATCAAGTTGTAGGGGTTTTCAGCCACGTGGACATATGCAATTGCACCGAAACTCGATGCTCTCACTTGAGTGGAACCACTCTCCGCGCAAATCATGACATGGTCATCGGAGCCAGGGTGAAGGGCGGACCTGAAACTTTTTTCTATAATGGGAATGATCACGACATAGGATTCTGTTTCGGGGAGTTCTATGAGGACCCATTGAGTTTCCATTTGGAGGTCTGAACCGGAATTTCCGACCCACTGGGTGGACCACCATGTTTTGAACCTGAAGATGCTAACGAAGTTTCTGCCGCTGAAACTTCCCAAGGAGTTTATCAATCTGTCAGAGGGTGAAGCATGGGAGAATCCGAGGAAGCCACCATTGTGTGACACGGCAATGACACGTTGAAGGATGGAAGGTGGAGCATCACGAGGTTCACAGAATGAGGAGAAGGAGCTAAAAGTGACGTTCTCGGGAACGTGAGAGAGTAACGGCACACCTCTCACGGTGAATTTCCCGTCAGATAAGTCGAAAACTTTTTCCAGTGGCTCAAGTCCTAACGTGGCATTCACTGGATCGTTCGGAGGAGCCATGGAGAATGAACAACGAACAAGAACAAAGAACAACAGAGGACAAAAAGATTCAAAACTACAAAGACAGACAAAAAACCTTACCTTGAGAATTAGTGAAGAAAGCTAGCTAACTAGTGGGATATATATACAATATGGTGATTGATTCTACTCTCAAAGGAATGAAAAAGAGAAAATTTTTAGTACTTCAAGAACAAGTGATGGTTGGGAGATTACAGGCATTCATTAATTTTTCGGTTATATTTATGGCAGGAAAGAAAAAAAAAAAAATCATGGAATATACTATGTAACTAAGAGTTGAAGGTTTGAAAAGAAGAAAAAGATACTTTTAGAGTTTAGATGAAAGTGTGGAAGAAGGATATAAGCTCAGAGATTGAATAAGATGTGAAAAACATGAGAATAATTATGGAAAGGTGGTGAATGGAGAGTGTCACAGATGGTTTGTATACAGTGCTGTAAGAAACATTTGATTTGAATTGTGGCACCGCAAAGAGGGGGTTATGGAATTATTATATAGGCCAAAACTGGTATGAATTCAGCGATAAAAAGCAGAGGCAGAGAATCATAGCTGTAAGTGGGGTCCTTGACCTTTTTGTTCTTTTTTTCCTTCTTTCTATCACTCATTTTCTCAACCTAATAACCTCTTTCATTCATAGCATTATTTATGTTCACCCCTATAAAAAAAGTGTATCTTAACTGATAACAGAGGATTTTTAAAGACAGTTGCAGATAGTTCTGATGAAGTCATGGAATCTTTTTTAATGAGTCTTATTTTACAGGGAAACTAAAAGCTTTTATGTAATTATTGACTTAAGAACTAACTGTAGGTGGCCCTTGGATTTAGGGAATTATGGTAGTCAGTCTCTTCAAACAGTGTCTCAAACTGAATAATAGTGGAAAAATTATATTGATAAATGTGTCGGTTTTCTTTATTTTTCTCCCCATCCTTTTCCAAGTAGACATAGGACCATTTATTTTCTAGCCATGACTCCACCTATTTTTCAAGGTCATAATTCCAGTCCTTGGTCCAAATTATGAGCCTCCAATTGTTCTTCCCTTATCCTAAACCGATTTTTCTTTTTAAAAAAAGGAGGTTTTTGAAAAAAAAATAAAAATAAAATAATTTAAATGAAAATGTTAAAAATAGATAATTAATTAGTCAATTAAGATTTAAAATTTTATGAAAATGTTAACTTTAAGTATGTAGATTTAAAATTAATTTAAGAGTATTACTATATTTTTTAATTTTTGTGTAACTAAAAATTATTTATTATTTAATTAATTATTTAGATGAATATTAAAAACCATGTATAACACATAAAATATCCATAAAACAAAATATAATTATCATATAGCTGTAATTGAAAATGACATTAAAAACGTGAAAGCACTATGAAAATGATATTGAAAATGACAAATGTAACCATAAAAAATGACACTCAAAACATAATCACTTTTAAGAAATTGAAATGAACAATAAGTAAGTTTTGAAAAAATAAATACTATTTTTTTTCTCTGTCATATTAACCAGAGTTGTGCACGTTATTAACCATGTCGTGATTGTTGATTAGTGGAGTATGAGCAAATAATATCATTTTTCATTTCCATTTTTAAGTGAAGATAATTGATGTACATTCTCTTACCTTAAACTAATAATAAATCATTTTCCGAACATCAATGTTTATTTTTATGTCAAAAATTTGTGTACAAGCTTGTAATTTTTATAATCTAACATGAGTTGCACGGGCTATCACATTTCATTTTGTTAGAAATAAAGGAGTCTAAATGTTGATTTAATGATAATATCAGGTAATACAAACAAGTGAAGATGCTACTGAAACAATTTGGACTATCAAAAGTTGACAATCATTGTACATAGTCTTCTAAGTGAATGATTGCTTCAATAAAATTGTTTGAATTTAATGAAAAGTTTGGTTATGATGCTTCTTCGTGGAGAATAGATGTTTCTGGGTAGCAAAATGGAAATAGTTTGGTGCGAGGAAGCCACTGGTATAAGCTTCCATTTATAGGATATTTGGAAAAATTTGAACTCTCACATATTTAATATATTTTTTTAAGGATGTAAATATATAATATTATTATAATTTAAATAATTAATGTTTATAAATTAAAATTTGATTATTAATTATGACAGAGTAATTTAATATCTAAGTGAAATATTTTTAACTTATCTAATTAGAAATACTAATTAATTTATTAAAGATTTAAAAAGTATTTACATAATGTGTTTTAATATATATATATATATATATATATATATATATATATATATATATATATATATATATATATATATATATATAT
>Ga0099825_1003275_pt1 | contig 21569 bp, 9 predicted proteins | sample SiratroredBW_FD_76838 | JGI IMG/M metagenome (GOLD analysis project Ga0099825, IMG submission 76838) | Root nodule microbial communities of legume samples collected from California, USA - Siratro red BW | ecosystem: Host-associated > Plants > Roots > Nodule | place: USA: California | collected... | reverse complement strand
TATAAAATATATATATATATATATATATATATATATATATATATATATATATATATATATATATATATATATATATATATATATATATATATAAATCACCAGTAAAAGTTAAGAACGAATATCAAAATAAAAATTATGGTCGATGAAAACAAACTCCTTGAGTTTATTATTAATGGTCATTTCTTTATCTATCCCTATAGATAGTGTCGTGCGCCCTGTGAATGTAGTTAAAAGATTAAATTGTGCTCTTGGCATGCTCACCTTGTTGCTTTAGTCGTCTTCATGATATTATTTTTATCATTGTTTATGCAATGTGTTAGAATAAATTAAAAGAACAAAGTATTTTAAATTGTATAATTTTGAAATTATTTTTTTATAAAAAAGTTTTTAATTGTGAAATTTAAAGTTTTTTATGAAATAATAACTTTAATATTTATTTATGTCAAAAAATGAATTTTAAATTATATAATTCGAAATTTATTCTTTAAGGATAAAGGAAGGATTCTCATAATTATGTAGGAAAAATATGGGAATGTAAAAAGAAATCACTTTAATTAATTATGTTATGTCAATCTAATAAGGAGATTTTTTCTTGCACCCCATTAATTCCTTTTGCACCTCCATAATTTTTCACTGTGGTGTATGAAAAATAAACTTTTAGATTGTATAATTTAAAAGTTATTTTGTGTATAAGAAAGTTTTTTAAAAATTATATAATTTAAAAGTAATTTTTAACTTTGAAATTATGTAATATCATAGTCTTTTAGATTTATAATTTAAAATCTTTTTTTATTTTAAGTTCATAAATGATATAAAAAAATGGTAACATTGATATGGAAGGCTCAGCGACGACAAGAAGGAATGGTGATAACAAGGGGACAATTTTAGCTTTTAACTACTCCTGTAGGTGTGCACATGAAAACTATGGGTGGAGAAAAAAATGAGTGTTTAAGAAATACAATGGGTTATGTTAACGTGTCTTCAACTAATTTGGCCCATTAAGGGTTATGATCACTTTATAAACTCTAAACTATATATTTTATATATCAAAATATGAATAATCTACCATTACATTCACATATCTCCAAAAGATATTAAATCATTCTCGTTTCACTCTATTCCATAGAGAAAGTTAGGACCTTTTGATTACATATAATGTAAATGTTCTAACACTCTTCCTATGTGATGTAAATATTATCTTAGAACGTAAATAATTTCTATAATCCTAAATTCTCACGACCATCAACTCATAACTTGTTTTTCGAAGAATTCTATAACTATCAAATCGATCTCAACTCCTTACATTAAAACCTACTCTATAAGCACAAGAGCTGTAAAAAGTATACGTCACATTTCCTTTATCGAATTTCATCCCAACTTTTGGTATGAGATCATACAAATAATATCATGTATTTCATTCCTATTTCTTTTTCTAAGTTATCACTATTATAACTTTATAATACTTTAATTTCACTTCTCAGTCCTTATCAATTTTCTTGAATTTCAACACCTAATACCTCCGTCAAAAGATGATTATTAGAAATTTTCTCGTATGTCAGATTACACACCTAAATAAAAGGAAAAAAAAAAAGTTGAATTACATTGTCAAAAAACAGCACCAATGATAGAGAAAAAGTGAGGAATTTTTAATTCTTTATTTTGATACTGCTTTTATTGAAATTCAAGACCAAAAACTTATGAATGTGCACAAAAAGTGAAATTAAAAATACAAACGTGGAAGCTGCAAGGCAAAACACTTGCCCAGGGAGGAAGAAATTGCACATACAAGAGGTAACTGATAAACAGAGCAATGAAAACAGAACACAAGAAATCTTATTTTCTCTGTTTCATAAATAGCAGTATTAGAGAAGGATTTCGTACATAGAAAGTTTTCTCCCACCAAATCTTTCTGAATCATTCATTTCAATAACTTCTTAGTTCTATAATTAGGGTAATATTAAAAAGAAAATTTCCTTATACACATGGAATTCAAGGATTGTTATTATGGCAGCAAAGTGATCAAGAACAAACAGGGCACAAGACCAAGCCATTTTCATTGCAATGCAGACACTTAACAACAAACACCCTTCCCCCCTCCTTCACAACACTCTTACAACTTCCATTACAGTTGAAGCAAGGCAAGAACCTCATGTCCCCACACCCCTCACAAACGGCACCAACCTTCTTCTTCGGCAACCCCTTAAGCAGCTCTCCCAGAAGACCCTCTTCGGCGACCTTAAGCATCTCCTCGGCGCCACCGATGTAGAGGCCCTTCACGAACACCCTCGGAGGAACCATCGCTTCTCTCTGCTTCCCCTTCAGCAAGCCTCTCAGCTCCTCCCGGAACCCGCTGTCCATCGACACGTCACGCTCGCAGATGGCCACGCCCAGGGCCTCGAACGCCGCGCGCACCGCGTTGCACGCCTCGAACGTCTTCCGCACGCCGCGCAACGTCGTCGTGTAGATCACCACGCGGTTTTCCCCTCTCGGGGGCGTTATTCGCTCGAACCGGGTCGGTGGGGTTGGACCGGGTTTGGTGGGAGTGAGGAGGTTGGGGTTGGAGTTTTCCTTAGAAAAACGGAAGCTTTCGGCGTCGAGACCGGACATGAGTTCCCAGGAGTTGATGATCTCGGGTTCGGATCGGAAGGGTCGGGGTTCGGACCAGAGGGACTTGGGTTCGGAGTTTGGTTCGGAGGGGAAAAGAGAGGCTAGGGTGAAACGTGAAGGAGGTGTGGAAGGGGTGGGTGGTGGGTCGAGGGTGAGAAGGCCGTAGGTGGTGGAGGTGAGGGAGACGATGTGGTGGCCCAAGGCGGAGGAACCGAGTTGGGTGAATTCTTCGTCTTGGTTGAGAAGATTGGAAGAAACGCACCCCATCACTCTCTTCTCTCTCACTCTCTCTCTCAGATTTTTGAATTTTGGAGGAATGAAGTGAAACTGAAGGTTAGTCTAGTTTTCTGTGTTTGGAAGTGGTGATTGCTTATTCTTTGCATTAAATTTTGGGTGCTTTTCTTCAGTTTCATCTCTTACTTTCTCGATTCAATTTTCAAACGCAGTGGGTCCCACCAAACCCGAGCGCTCAAAATTGATGACACGACATGGGAAGAGGACCTTTGCTTATTTAAACTGCTCGTTCCCTCCATTTCTTTCTTCTTCTTTTTCTCCTTTTTTATAATAATAATAATAAAATTTAAATCTACCATTTCATTTCTCAATTTTCTAAAATTAACTCAAACGCATTTCATCTCTAATTTTACTATCACAATTATCGAAAGTATAAATCTTATAAAATTGTAGAGTAAAAATTGTGAAAAAAATCTTAAAATTAATACAAGAAAATTTACCAAAATTAAATTAAAACATCATAAAATAGGACTTATATAATGAGATATTTTTGTCTTTTATGTCAACATTTTCTGTTAATAATTATATTATATGTAAAATATGATTAAAATATCACATCTTAAAAAGTTAAATATTTAATTATTTATAAAATTACATAAACTATAAGTACGTTTAATTTTTTAAATATTTTGATTAGTTTGATATATTCTTTACACTGGATATTATTATTGTAATGTTTAGTCTTCCACTACGAGTGTACTTGTGCAACACATTAGTATTAAAAAGAAATTGGGTATATCTAACTCCAAAGTTGTATAAAAGAATTTAAAACTAAATATATTTAAGCTCTTTTAATATTATTTGGAAAGAATTTATGATTATGCATTTACATTAAAACTAATTTTTTCAATATTATTTAGTTTACTATAAGGTTTATTAATCGACCAATTCAATCTATAATTATATTATTAAGTTGATTTTTGTCTACTTCTTAATTGCTTTAACGATATGGTTTCAGAGATTTATCAAGATCTTAACATCTCAAATATTATAAATTGTTCTGATTACGTGTCATTGACAAAAAACACATGACAGACTACCATTATTTAAAATATACAAAATAAAACATATAAGAGACCCTTGATAATTTGAATATATGACCCACTCATTAAAGAATTCATTTAAAGGTCTATAAATAAAAATATAATCTTAAAACAACAAATATTGTTAGTCTAATTCAAAATATCTTATAATACTTAAACCGTTAATTAATTTGAGTGTTAAAATACATACAAGTGAATTAAATTAAACTAATAAGTCTAATTAAAACCATTCTCATCATTTATTTTAAATACAAATATGAGATATTATATTGATATACATATAACTTTTATATATATATAACTTAAATTCATAATGATATATTAAAATAGAATTGAATACTCTAATATTGTTTTTTATATTTATTAAGTCATCAATGTAAGACATTCACTAGTAAGTTTTTTTTTTTTTTTCCTTTTTCTGGTATTTGGTAACTTGACTAAAATTATCTTCACTACAAAAGTTATTATTTTGTGAGTTAATGGTACTACATTACTTTCAAAATATTTTATTGTAATTTTTATTTAAATGAAACAATTTCTTAAGCTAAAAAATTTAATTAATATTTAATTATTATGTTATATTTCATTATTTTTATAATTTTATTATTTAAAATTCTATATCATGGTCCTCAAAATAACTCAGTGTTTACTAGGACACAAAAACGATGCGCGGGAAGTTCAACTTGAGACAGTTACACAGCAGCAACTTCCAACTTCAACGACCCACCAATTGTCCGAAATCCCATTTGAAAGAGAAAGACCCAGACATTCTGAAATGCACCAAAGTCATCTCTACCCACATTCGAAACTCTGTCTCCTACAACGCCATGATATCTGGGTACTTGAGGAACGGAGAGTTCTCCCTTGCAAGGGACCTGTTTGACAGAATGCCCAAAGATCTGTTTTCGTGGAATCTAATGCTTACTGGCTATGTCAAGAACCGCAGACTCCGTGATGCCCGCGTGTTGTTTGATTCAATGCCCGAAAAGGATGTTGTTTCCTGGAATGCCATGCTGTCTGGGTATGTCCGGAGTGGGCACGTTGATGAGGCAAGGGAAGTTTTTGATAAGATGCCTCACAAGAATTCCATCTCCTGGAATGGGTTGCTTGCAGCATATGTTCGGAGTGGGAGACTCGAGGAGGCAAGACAGTTGTTTGAGTCCAAGTCAGACTGGGAATTGATTTCTTGGAATTGTTTGATGGGTGGGTATGTGAAGAGAAACATGTTAGGTGATGCTAGGCTTCTTTTTGATCAAATGCCTATTAGGGATGTAGTTTCCTGGAATACCATGATTTCAGGTTATGCACAGGATGGAGATTTGTCACAGGCTACGAGATTGTTTGAGGAGTCTCCAGTAAGGGATGTTTTCACGTGGACAGCGATGGTGTGTGCATATGTACAGAATGGAAAGTTGGATGAAGCGAGGACAGTTTTCAATGAAATGCCAGAGAGAAGAGAGATGTCGTACAATGCAATGATTGCTGGTTACGTGCAATACAAGAGAATGGACATGGCGAGGAAATTGTCCGAGGCAACGCCTTTTCCAAATATAGGTTCGTGGAATATCATGATAAGTGGTTATTGTCAGGAGGGTGATGTTTCTCAAGCAAGGTACTTGTTTGATAGAATGCCCAAGCGTGATTCTGTATCTTGGGCAGCTATTATTGCTGGTTATGCTCAGAATGGTCACTATGAAGAAGCTATGAACCTGCTTGTGGAGATGAAACGAGATGGAGAAGGTTTAAACAGATCTACCTTTTGTTGTGCGCTCAGCACATGTGCTGATATAGCTGCTTTGGAGTTAGGGAAACAAGTTCATGGACAGGTGGTGAAGACAGGGTATGAGAATGGGTGTTTAGTGGGGAATGCACTTGTTGGAATGTACTGTAAATGTGGCTGCATAGATGAAGCTTATGAAGTGTTTCAAGGAATACAACATAAAGATATCGTCTCTTGGAACACAATGTTATCGGGTTATGCTAGGCATGGATTTGGTAGGCTGGCTTTAACAGTATTTGAGTCAATGATCACAGCAGGGGTTAAACCTGATGAGATTACCATGGTACACATATTTTACGCACTTCTTATGCAAAACTTTTGTCATTACTGCTTACTTTTCACTTTTTTTTAACTTACACAGATTTATAACTCAATTTTCTGATAAATTTATACTTAACACAGTTTAATCATCTCCTAAGGAAATACCTGGTTGCTGCTAGGATTCTCTGAATCCAGGCTGTTTCCGTGAAGGGAACAAAGCTTGTTGTTTTCTTATCATCTATCTTTTTTCATCTTAGTAGTGTATCGTTTGTTGCTGTCATTTGTCCAAAGGAAAATGCCTTAGGCATAATATATGGTGTTAAGTTAAAAATGTTATTTACCTACCTATGTAACGGAAATAAATTCAAGCTAAATGCGAATGGTACATTTTTAATACGAATGGTTTTAGTGGCAAGATGTCCCCACTCCACCGCCTGCCTGATATTATGTCGGTAAAGTTGATTTCCCTTATTTAGCTATGCAATATATATCATATATATTAGTGCTTCGTTTTAATGAAGACGAATTACTTTATTGGAGTACGGGAAAAAGCAGATGGAACAAGAGAAATAGTATCATTTTTATGAGCAACCTTCTATCCCTTTAGTTATGTAAATAGACTGTATGTCTACAACTTTTTTTGTTACCCATCTCTTAACTTTGCCTTTCTTCCACTATATCGTTAACATGGATAGTAAAATTATGTTAGAATGCACTAAATGCAGGCAAGAAGTTCAACTGCAAAGGATAATCTTATGTATGTTTTGACGTTGTCTCTTAAGTTGTCAAATAGGTAGTAGCCCTTTTGCATTGATACGAGTAATTTGTTTCCCTCCTCTATTTGGTATTTTCATTTCCAAAGCTATCCCTATCTTTCAGCTAAGTATTCTTTCCGCAGGAGAAAATGGAAAATCAATTATGAATGATGAATATTATTGTTTTATCTATAATGCACTAGCTTGACTTTTTACTCTATTCTACCAGAAAAATCATTTTACTTCTAATAATATTTCAGGTTGGTGTGCTGTCAGCTTGCAGTCATATTGGCTTGACAGACAGGGGTATTGAATATTTTCATTCAATGGACAAGGATTATGGTGTAAAACCAAATTCAAAACATTATACTTGCACTGTCGATCTTCTTGGTAGAGCAGGTCGTCTGGAAGAAGCACATAACTTAATCAGAAACATGCCTTTTGAGCCAGATGTTGCCACATGGGGAGCTCTATTAGGTGCAAGCCGACTTCATGGCAATATGGAACTAAGTGAGAAGGCTGCTGAGATGGTTTTCAAGATGGAACCTCATAACTCGGGAATGTATGTTCTTCTTTCAAATTTATATGCAGCTTCAGGAAGATGGGTTGATGTTAGTAAAATTAGATTGAAAATGAGGGAAGTTGGTGTTCAGAAAACACCAGGGTATAGTTGGGTTGAGGTACATAACAAGATTCATACATTCACAGTTGGGGATTGTTTTCACCCAGAGAAACGTAGAATATATGCTTTCTTAGAAGAGTTAGATTTAAAAATTAAACAAGAAGGGTATGTTCCTTCAACAAAATTGGTCTTGCATGATGTGGAAGACGAGGAGAAGAAGCATATGCTGAAGTATCACAGTGAGAAATTAGCAGTAGCATTTGGAATTCTGACCATACCGGCTGGTAGACCAATACGTGTCATGAAAAACTTGCGAGTGTGTGAAGACTGTCATATTGCCATCAAACACATATCCAAGATTGTTGGAAGGTTGATAATTGTAAGGGATTCTTATCGATTTCACCACTTCAGTGAGGGTATTTGTTCTTGTGGGGATTATTGGTAACGGTGTGAAATACGACGAAAATTAAACTGATTGTAAGTACAAATTGTACCTTCCCTTGAACTGAATAAATATAAAATATGCTATCATTACAGATAAATAATCATTAACAAAATTAAAATGAATATAACAAAAAATAAAAATTGATAAAGTTTTTATTTGAATTAATTAAAGTAAATTGTACAGCTCTCCTTGAGAAATGACAAAATGATTAAATTATACTTTATTTTGAGAGTTGAACCTTTTTTCTTTTAGAAAAGAAAAATGTGTTACACTTTAATAGTATATGAAGGTTTTTAACCTATCTTTGCAAATATTAGTAACAGATAAGTAATCGGTATCTTGATGGTTGAACAAGTTGATGCATGGTGAAGAAGACAGTGTACGAGGAAGCATAATACCTGGACTAGGTAGTTAGTATGGTAACTGATGAAGGCTTTCAATATAATGCACATCAAGTATGTCTATGTTGTGAGAAACTTACGTATGTGTAATTCACGTTATCTTTCTACGAATAGTTATAGGAGTAAAAGACGAAGCAGAAGCAGCAAGTCTTCATCCACCACCACCAATTCCGTCAAAGTCAAAGACCCTGACATTGTGACATGGAACAAGACCATTTCTTCCCACATGCGCAATGGCCACTGCGACTCTGCTCTCCGAGTCTTCAACTCCATGCCTCGCCGCAGTTCAGTGTCCTACAACGCCATGATATCTGGGTACCTGAGGAACGCAAAGTTCTCCCTCGCAAGGGACCTGTTTGATAAAATGCCTGAGAGGGACTTGTTTTCCTGGAACGTTATGCTCACTGGATATGTCAGGAACCGCAGGCTCGGCGAAGCCCGCAAGTTGTTTGACCTTATGCCCGAAAAGGATGTTGTTTCCTGGAATGCCATGTTGTCTGGGTATGCCCAGAATGGATTTGTTGACGAGGCAAGGGAGGTTTTTAATAGGATGCCTCACAGGAATTCCATCTCCTGGAATGGGCTGCTTGCAGCTTATGTTCACAACGGGAGACTTGCGGAGGCACGGCAATTGTTTGAGTCCCAATCGGACTGGGAATTGATTTCTTGGAATTGTTTGATGGGTGGGTATGTGAAGAGAAACATGTTGGGCTATGCTAAGCTGATTTTTGACCAAATGCCTGTTAGGGATGTCATCTCCTGGAATACTATGATTTCTGGTTATGCCCAGGTTGGAGATTTGTCTCAGGCTAAGAGGTTGTTCCGTGAATCTCCGGTTCGGGACGTGTTCACGTGGACAGCAATGGTTTCTGGATATGTGCAGAATGGAATGGTGGATGAAGCAAGAAAATATTTTGATGAGATGCCTGTAAAAAATGAAATTTCATACAATGCAATGCTCGCGGGATATGTGCAAGACAAGAAAATGGACACTGCAAGGGAGTTGTTTGAAGCAATGCCTTGTCGGAATATAAGTTCATGGAATACCATGATTACTGGCTATTGTCAGAATGGAGCTATAACTCAAGCTAGAAAATTGTTTGACGTGATGCCTCAGCGCGATTGTGTATCTTGGGCAGCGATCATTGCTGGCTATGCTCAGAATGAACACTTTGAGGAGGCTCTTAACATGTTTGTGGAGATGAAACGAGATGGGGAAAATTCCAATAGGTCTACCTTTAGTTGTGCTTTGAGCACATGTGCTGATATTGCTGCCTTGGAGTTAGGGAAACAAGTTCATGGGCAGGTGGTGAAGGCAGGATTTGAGACTGGATGTTTTGTTGGAAATGCGCTTCTTGGGATGTATTTTAAATGTGGCAGCACAAATGAAGCTAATAATGTGTTTGAAGGAATAGAGGAGAAAGATGTCGTCTCTTGGAACACGATGATAGCTGGTTATGCTAGGCATGGATTTGGTGGACAGGCTTTAATTTTATTCGAATCAATGAAGAAAGGAGGCGTTAAACCTGATGAGATTACAATGGTATATATTCTATACATTTCATAAGCATTTAGATTTTTCATTTAGAGCTTGTTATTTGCATCAGTTTCTACTGATTTATCCAGTTGTGTGGAAATTTGAACGGGTACCATCAGTACTTCATATTTCATCCAGTTTGGTTTCTAGGAGGTATAAGCTTGGAAAGTTTTAATTGGAAAGGTTTAGGCTGGAATTAGATTGGGCATATGGAAGACTTGGAACACTCTAGAATCCCTTGGACCTTTCGTTCCTCTGTTTGCTTGTACTCAGTATCTCATACTCTAGAACCTGCTATCTCTCTTGATATGGAATTAATCCTTGTTAGTAATACTGTAGTATATTATCATTTTCTTAATCTATTACTTATATTGTGCCACATTATGTTGTTACTTTGTCATTTGTTCACGAAGAAATCGACATTGCTGTAGTATATGGTGTTAAGAATGTTCTTGACCAGTTGACCATATTAATTGGAATAGCTTAGTATAAAAGATAACTTTCTAAGACAGTTTTGTTGGTTTTTACCCCCACTACTTGTCTAGCATTGTGTTGGAAAATTTTAATTTCTTTAGTTATGAGTGATGCATGGCGTTGTGTGCTTTTAAATTTGTTGCAAGAGAAGTATTTCATCAAGTACACAAAAAACTACCAAAAAGTACAGACAAAAAAGTGGAGTAAGAGAAAGAGAGAGTATACATACTGCTATGGTCTTTCTGAGCTTTCACCTCCATCAGTTGGCTCAGTCTGCAACTTTTTGCCTCACCCGTCTCTCTGACTTTGTCTTTCTTTTTGTCACTATCATCAACTTCGATAAGCAAATCCTATCAGAAATGCTACTAGAGCATTTGTATACAATGTCAATTTGCTTAGTTTTGTCTAGCTTGTGTTACTGAACCTCTTACCTTTATTTATCTGATAGGATGTAACATAGGTGCCCCCTGCACTAATAAAAGATTCCCTTAGTTTTGCTCATTTGTGCGGTATCTTCATTTTTACTGCAGCCTCCTTGTTTTAGTAAAGTTTTTTTATTTTTATTTTTTTCTGTAAATAAATTCAACTAATGGTTGTTCAAGTACTTTCTTCTTAGCCCTGTGAACATCAATTAGTGAGAAAAAAAAAACTAAAAAGGAGTCGTTAATCCTGTTTGTCTCTACAAATCAATAGTGGCATGCCTTCGTTAACCCTTTCCTGTGTTCTAACTTTCTGTTTATTCTTCTTCTAATTATATTTCAGGTTGGTGTTTTATCTGCATGTAGTCATTCTGGCTTGATAGACAAGGGAACTGAATACTTTTATTCAATGAATAAGGATTACAATGTAACACCAAGTTCAAAACATTATACTTGCATGATTGATCTTCTTGGAAGAGCTGGTCGCCTGGAAGAAGCAGAGAACTTAATGAGAAACATGCCTTTTGAGCCTGGTGCCGCATCATGGGGAGCTCTATTAGGGGCAAGCCGGATTCATGGTAATACTGAACTGGGTGAGAAGGCTGCTGAGATGGTTTTTAAGATGGAACCTCACAACTCAGGGATGTATGTCCTTCTTTCAAATCTATACGCGGCTTCTGGTAGGTGGGTTGATGTTGGCAAGATGAGATCAAGAATGAAGGAAGTTGGTGTGCAGAAGGTAACTGGATATAGTTGGGTTGAAGTACAAAACAAGATTCATACATTCGCAGTTGGGGATTGTTTCCACCCAGAAAAGGATAGAATATATGCCTTCTTAGAAGAGCTAGATTTGAAAATGAAACGTGACGGGTATGTTTCTTCAACAAAATTGGTTTTGCATGATGTGGAAGAGGAAGAAAAGGAGCACATGCTCAAGTATCACAGTGAGAAATTGGCTGTAGCATTTGGAATTCTGACTATTCCTGCTGGCAGACCAATACGAGTGATGAAAAACTTACGTGTTTGTCAAGATTGTCATAATGCCATCAAACACATATCCAAGATTGTTGGAAGATTGATTATCTTAAGGGATTCTAACCGGTTTCACCACTTCAATGAAGGTATTTGTTCCTGTGGGGATTATTGGTAAGAATGGACAGATATGGTGGAAATTAACTTAAAAGAATAGTTGTACTCTTTCGACGTATTTATGTGATTGAAGATGTGCTGAAAGCAATGTTAAGCACATTTATGTCTGTATTGATCCACGCGAATGCATAAAGCTGACAAGGGTGATCAGATAATCTGAACTGCAACGGCCTTACTCAGAATCACAAAGTATGATAATCATCTGATGGAAGTTGGAGTGTGGCATTTCTTAGAATTACATCACAGAGAAGTTAATCAAATTGCATGACATGCAAAGAATAAATGGAAGAGTAAGCTGAATGCAGTTCACAGAATTATTTGGCAACGTGGGGATATACCGGTACCCGATAAATCTCAACCCCCAACTAGCGTGATAGCAACTACCAACTAATGACGTAAGCTGAACGCAGTTCACAGTACTTTATTTAACCTTATTGAGGTCCCCTTATGGCTGCTAAGGAGTTAAGAGGCGGGACATGAAGGAAGAGTGATCGTAAGTTGACTTTCAATCTACCGCAAAACACAACTTAATTCTTATTTTGTATTTATTGTATACAACAATTTTAAGTATACAATTAATTTTTGTTATACCCTTTTTGTAATTGCTTTTATGCACTTTTATAAAATCTGACGATAAATTATAAAAATGTTCCGAGTTTGTTTATTGGCAAATATTTTTTGTTAAAATAGAATTATGATTGGTTTAACAAAGTTTAATCAAGAGTTTATTAAGTGCTAATCATCTTATCATTAATGTATAAATTCTAATTTATACGTGAAAAGGTGATAGATAAATTTATTTTTAAAATAAATTTTAAATTGTTTTAAAAAATTATTCTCAAATATTACTTCTTAAACGAGTTTATATATTATAAGATCCAACAAATTGTAAATAAAATTTTCTAACAATAAACCATTCTTTTACTTTAAAGCTTTTATAATCCAACATGCTTTGGATCTAATCTTATAGCGTGGTCTACTTGCGTTTTGGACCACCATTATCCATTTTAACTGGTGAATGACTAATTTTAATATTCATTTATTATAGAATTTCACGAATAAATAATGATGATAAATTGCAAACCTATCTAGACCGTTGTTAGATGATAATGGTTGTCGTCCCGTTCAATCCCAAGTGGAGATGTGACTCTTGATGGATGAGGAATTATTACAATGGTTGAAAATTGAAGCAATGTAATCTATTATACTCTAATTATTACAAGGGTCCTACATGTTAGCCCATTGAAGTGCAAGCAACAGGCCAAAATTATTAAGCAAAATATGAAACAATTTAGAGTATTTAATGTATCTGAGGCATGTTTTTTTGGCTAACATTCTCTCATTTCGATCTGTTTCATAATAATAAAATAAAACATGAGTGAGTAGTATAATACATTGCGTTTTCCGTACACAGTAACAAATGGTTACAACAGTAATACAAACAAAATGGCATTTGATGATATGACTAACGAGCTTAGTCCTAAAGTGAGCTTCTAGCACTAACAGTGCTTCAAACCACCATCACCACTTCTCTCTCATTCTGCAAAGAATCAAAGCATGGAAGGAAGGCACGAAGCAACACCAAAATCATAATCAAGCATGGAGGGCAGCACCATCTATCACTCCATCGTCTCATCATTTATCTCCCTTATTGCCTCTTGCTAATGCAAAACAAACACAGTTACATCAATATATTTTATTCACAACAAAAATTCCAACCAAACCAATTATCCCACATATTTAAAAATTTCTAAAACTAAGAAATTATTATGAGGTCCAAAACCATGTGGTTCCAACTTATTTTTATGTGACACGTTATAAACACTTCTTTATAAAGTGAAGAATGTGTTTTACATGTGTGTGGTTACTAAATATTGGTTGGAATCTCATGTTCTCAAACCATATAACAATTTCTCTTTTCATAAAGCCATGCACTTGAAAAATATAGTTAGCTATTACCTCTGAATCTTTATTTTGTTTCACAACTACACACTTCGAAGCACTAATACTCGCACTTTTTAACAAGCTACGTGCACTGCAGTTTGGTCTGGAGGTTCCATTTTGATAACCTGTCGCATCAGACCTTGGAGGACTCTGTAGATTTGATCCACTTTGATTTTCAGAATCGTTGTGTTGTTTACTTTCGTCCTTGGGAGCACAAACTCTCTCCCTGCATAAAGTGAAATTGAGTATTATAGAAAAGGTTCACAGACTTGTCGGCCAAACTCATCTTTGAACAGACATTAATAATCTGGACCTAAGATTAAAATCCATGAGTAATAACAAATGTGAAACCAATGAAATCTCCAAAAGAACAAGACAAAGGCTGTTTAATGTGCAAGTTGTCAATCCAATATTTGAACATGTTGGACAAGTTTCAACCAAATGTTTAACCAAGACTTGCCTAGGTAAGGAGGCATGCTGTCTCTGCAATGGAGTGCTTCGTTCACCTTTCCCATAATGCTCTTCAAGATGTGCAAACTGTCTCTTGAACCGATCAACCCCACTGTGCAACAAGATAACATAGAATTACCAACAAATAACCAAAACAATGAAAGCTTAAATTTCAAAGAACTTCACATTCCATGTTAGAGTTCTTAGATGAAGTGTGGAACGTAAATGGAAAATTAGCCATCAGAAATGCTAGATTCAGTACAAAATTTAACTCTAAGGATTAGCATCAATAAAATTTATATTCAAAAGGGAATAAGATTTTGAAAGTATTTGCCAAAAAGTTAAGAAATAAATAGAAAACATGGTTCAACAACAATAATGCAAGCAGGGGTTACTGTTAAAAGATATAAAATTAGGTGTCAGTAAACGTTATACAGTAAAAGTTGGCTTATTATCTTATTTAGTATTGAAGAGCTACTGTTTGTCCCTTGTGGCAGGACTATAAACAGTGCTTTGGATATTAACTGTAGCACATCTACCTTGGATACATGAAGCTAGTTTGATCTCCACCACGAAGATGTTCTTGGAGCATTTGGGGATGATACTCCAAAATCTGTTCACTTGAAATATTTAAAGAATTATTATCACAGGACAAAAAAGAGTAGAAGACAATTAATTGAAGCAGTAGTTACATAAATGTGCTACGATCATACCTCTCGATAAATCAACTCCCTAACATCATCTTTGGTCAATTTCCTTCTCTCAAATTCAAACTCAAGTTTTGAAATGGGTTGAGTGGATGGTTCACGGTCTATGTTTGCCAAACCAATGAAGTAAGGATCAGCTAGTGCCTGGTGTCACAAGCATAAGAGAAATAATGAAATATCCTCATAGGTGATTATCAATGAAATTTGCCCTTTGGGATAGGAGACCAACCTCTTCAGCTGATGGACGGTCTTTAGGATCAAATGCAAGTAGGCGCTCCAGTAATCGAAGAGCCAATGGATCTGCATTTGGAAATTTTTGGGAGAATGGAACTGGTTGCTTTTTTCTCATGCTATTGAGATACCTTTTAGCCTTTTCATTTCGAATCTGCAAAATTAAGATTAAAATTTTATATACTTAGAGGATATTGTATAGAGCGGATAAAGCCATAAGGTGCATCTTGAAAACATATAAATTTGTAAAAATAGAACATTGGAAACAAAGAAATACTCCAATTACACCATGTCACAACACAAGCCTGCCCTATTGATTTCAGAAAACTTCAAATTAGATTTTGATATACTAACCCTTGCAATGGACTCGGGAGGAGGAGTGCCAAGCAAATCAGTCATGAGATCCAATTGGTGCACAACATTTTTCCCAGGAAACAATGGCTTCCCAGTGAGCATTTCTGCAAATATGCATCCAATGCTCCATATATCAATTGCAGGGGTGTACTGCAAAAGACAAGAATTTTAAAATTGCAAGCTTATTTCAACACACCAAGCCTGTTCAATAGCTTATATTACATACAACCGAAGAAAAGATGTTGTAAAAAGAAAATTAGAAGCTTACTTTTGAGAAAAAAGAACCACATAATTCCGGTGCACGGTACCACCGAGTGGCAACATAATCCTTATTCAAAAGTAGATAAAATGAGTCAGCCACAGGTTTAGGGAGAAACCTAGATTGCAATATACAATTTTCTACTTTTAAAAGTCAGAAAGAAAATAATTGATAAATGCAACAGTTCAACATGGTCACAAAATGGTGTACTCACAGTCCAGAATATAGCTGATGGAGCATCATTGAATGAAACTCGAGCAAGTCCAAAATCGCATATTTTTAGTTTGCAGTCAGCATTAGCAAGAATATTTTTTGGCTTCAGATCACGATGAAACACGTTTGCTGCAATAAAACGCTGCACTAGTTTAAAATCATTATCTGAAAAAGTAAAGGACCTAGTTCTAACAAAGATATAATACCTGTATGAATATATTTGAGGCCCCTAAGAAGTTGGTACAAGAAAAATTGGTGGTGCTCGGGTGTGAGATCATCATTGGCCTTGATTACTTGATGGAGATCAGATTCCATCAACTCAAACACTACATAGATATCTCTGAACTCTCTCCGGGAAGGAGGAAGCATAATATGCTTAATTTCCACAATATCAGGATGTCTAAGCAACCGCAAGAGCTTAATTTCTCTAAGGATCCGTGTGGCATCGGATACATGCTCAAAAACATCATTAATTTTCTTGATTGCAACCCTTTCCCCCGTGTGAGTATCAACGGCAGAACCCACAACACCATAACTTCCTTTTCCAACAACCTCTTGGATCTGGTACTGACTTGCCTCTCCATACTCAGTGAAAAACTCTGACTCTGGGGCACCCTGATTGATAACCAGAAACCATAAGAAACATAATTTGACGACTATAACTTAATCTGATATTTTCTTTTGACCTACAACAAGTGCTACCTTAACGTGTAAAATACAGCAAAAAATCCATCAAAAAAGACACAACATTCACACAAACTACCAATGCCATGAAATTCGGTACTTCATCTCCATAAGCTGAACACACACCACAGAACTTCTTTTTTTCATTTCTCACGTGTTTTCTGCATCCAGGGCAATCTTGTGCCGATAATATCACATGTTAAATGTGGATATTTCTTTCTCAACAGGGATTCAAATCTTGACTCATCTTGATCCAAGAAATTAACCCCTTCTGGTTGGTACACCCCCATCTAGCTAGAACTTAGAGAAAAGTGACTGGGAAAGGAATTAATCAATATCATGCCAAACTATGCCTCTTCTCTTTTGCATCAGGTAATTACTCGATGCCTTGGCATCTTGTGAGAGAGAGAAACAAGAAAAAAAGGGTACAACCAAATTGATCCAGCAAACGTTAAGACAAAACGACAATCACAGAAGAAGATAAAGGAGTGGATTGGAAAATATAAAAAACGAAACTTGAGCAGTACCCAATAGAATAAGTGAAACAGAAAAGGAAAAGGCACGAGAAAAGAGATGGCAGTAAGAAAAAAGAGGAGATGGGGCGATGAAAAAGAGAACCTTTTTGTGATGATCCATAGAAGAGGGTCTGAAGGGGATTTGTGCGGGAACTTTGATGGGCTTCAAGGTGGAGAAATCGAAATCAGGGTCAACAAGGAGGTCGTGGCTGGGAATGGAAGACAACTGCGCGCGCAAATCTCTCACGTGGACACGGCTATTGTTGGCATTGTTGTGGGTTTCAGCAGAGGTAGAAGCGCGTCGTTGAAACAATCGTCGAATCCCTTCCACGAGCGTTCCTCCACCACCCATCTATATCAACACATAGATTTTTACCACTTCACTCTTTCTTTGATCGCCTTTGACTCAATGCCACACTCTCTCTATGCGTTTCTCCTTCTCTCTTCCACTTCAACTCCTCCCAACAAAACCAAACCAAACCCCTTTTTATTTACTAATTTTTTTCCTTATCTCTGTTACGTTTTTTAATTATATTTCTTCAACTCCCCTGCTTTACCTTTCGGCTTCTCTCCCTCCTTTTTATCAAAATACACTTTTTTTATTGTTATTATTCATTCATTCATTTATCTTCTTTTTTTTTCTCTCTTTTTCTATCTATCTATCACAATTCACACACCCAACACCCAATATGATTAGCCAGTGAGAATACATAACAGGGAGTGAGAGGGAGAGAGAAAGATTGCAGCTTTTGCTTTGGGCAGAGATGATGTGTGAGGGTGTCAGATATTTAAGCGTGTGGGCTTAAGACAGACAGAGATTTTGGTATGTGTGGTGTTAAGGTTGTAATTACTTACTTGCCTTTGAGAACAAGGTTAAATGTTGCAGTGTCGTGACGTGTGAATGAGGTGTTAGGGACAAAAGATTAGGATTAGGATTTGGACTAATCATTGGTAAGGCATAAATTTCTTTTACATTCTCATAACTAAGAAGATAATAAATACAAAAATAACTTCTATAAATTATGCTACTAATATCAAATATTTTATATTTTAATAAAAGTTGTTTCTAGTTTCTTAATAAATATATATTAAGAATGTGTTTAATTGACAAATTGAAGTTATGATACACGTCATGTGTGTTTAATTGATCTTTGAAAAATATAACACTAATAATATTCATTAATCAATAATAAAAACATTACTCGATGTCATTAAAATAATTTAATTATATGGTAGTAACAACGTTAAAATATAACGTTAAAAATTATCTTAATTAAAATAATTTTTAAAAAATTATATAGAAATTACTTTTGATGTAGAAATTAAGTGTTTATTTTTTAATTAAAATATTATGTACTTACATGATATATCAAATAATTATTTTAATTTTTTTAAAATAAAAATTATCTAATTAAAATATAATACTAAAATAATTATAAAAAAATGCGTATCTCTTATTTTATATAATGATATAGATTATAACTCGATTTAATTACTATGATATAATAAAAAATGTCATAAAGTGAAATAGTATGTGATGGTTTTATTTACTTTTGTATTATTTATTTAAAAAATTGTGGCTTGAATTATTTTTTACACCAAATATTCAACCTAATGCACAAAGAATAATCTTTCCTTAGCATAAATTTAATTTTTAAATTAATCTTGAATGGTAACTAACTATTTTTTTTTAAATATTCATTTCATTCGTTAAATTAATTTTGTAATATTTCTGCACCCAAAAAAACTTAATTTTTATTGTATTAAAAAATAACAACATTCCACATGCTATTAGAATTAGAGTTCGGTCAGAATCGAGTTTGAAGCAATCGGTTATGTTTATTAATTCTTTACCATATGCATAACATTTCAATATGTTATTAATTCTTTACCTTACCTAATGGAAACTTTTTTTAAAACCTTAACTTCAAATTTATATATTTATTACCTTTAAACGATTTATTAAATTTTATTTTCAATTTTTATTGCATAAGATGATAATTTATTATATTTTTTATTTCTAATGTAAGATTTTATTTTATTTTTCATATATTTTTAATTTTTATTGCCTAATATATTGATAATAATAAATGATAATTATTTTTATGTTACATTATTTATTTTAACATTATACTATTTTTTTGTTGCTTATTTATTTAATTATCTTAATATTAAGCTTCATGACATTAATGTTATGGTTTTTTATCTTATACTATTTTCAACCATTATATTAGTTAGTATAATGAGCATACGATATCAACATAGAAATATGATATTTTTATTTTATTTTATATTTGTTTAAAATATTTAAAATGAATAATATAATATAATTGAGGTAGTAATTAAGAGTAAACAAATTGCAATTAAAATTTATCTGAGAATGAAAAAACAAAAGTCAAAATGTGGGATTTTATAAAATAATCCTAAACAATTCTAACCATGTGTAAATAAATAAGCTAACTTAAAAACTTTGAATCTTTCAGCTACGTTTCAGTTTTTTAACTAATTTCGCATATCGTTTGCTAAATATAACCGTAGTTTTGTATTTAAATTATATGAATGGAAAGAAACTTGATTAAAAAGTATTCATTCAAGTTTTCTTATAAAAATTTATTATCGATTGACATAATTACAATCTTTAAACGAAAATAATTTAGTCATTCATCTGTTGAATTTAATTATACATTTATCCTTCCATCTCATTTGCAAATTTTTTTCTTGCCTTCTATTTTGCAATTTTTTCATAACTTAGTTGTAAAATCCACTATTAATAGGATTGAAATAACTTAATGGATGCAAGAGGTTAACATGATAATGTGAACACTAACAAATTTAAAGTGCATGATTATTTTTAGTATTAGTATTTAAAACATGAATAAATCAAATAAGTTACATGCTGCAAGTATATATAATAGTAAATCACAGCTAACATATATATTTTAAAACAGAATAAAATGTCAAAGACAGAATAAAATTAAAATAATAGAAAATAAGCATTAGGTGGCAGTATAACATGATTGACAGGTAGTGTTAGGTATAAAAAATGAATAAATGAAGTTCTTTTATTGGACGCAACTCTAAGAAGACCAATCTAATTTTGAAACGAATTGCCATAAACATTCATAAAGCACAGTAGCCATGTGAAACTGAAAAAAGTGAAATTTTATTTTAACTAAATTAAGGCTTTATTTTATTTAATCTAGATGATGAATGATTATGTTACCTAAATTTTATTCAAAATAATAAAGTTTCGTTTAGTGTGGCTTTTAAGTCATAAATTTAGAATTTTTTACAAACATCATATTCTATATTCTCTAAGGATAGCAAATGATCTATTTAATAAAGAGAGGAGAGAGAAGTTTGGGAGGCAAGTTTCTGAATATGAAGATTTGGAGGAAATAAATATTGAGTTTTTTATTTTATTTTTTAGAAAATTTTAGTTAGAGATCAATTATTGTTAACATATGTATTTTTAAGTACTTTTATTAAATTAAATAATTCATTTTTATTCAAAATAGATTTAAAATATATTTTAATCAATCTCTTTAACACTCGTAAAAAATTTGACCATATAATTTATTAAAAAAAAAAACAATTATAAAAATGTGCTGATCATGACTATCGTGATTTATAAAAAAAAAATTACAAAAATCATTACATGTAAAAAAACAATAAAAAAATGTCAAGATACAACCTCATAGCTAGCAACATTAATTAATATTTAATATTAGCCCTTTAACTTTCATTTACACATTTTCATGTAACAATTGTTATTCTCTTTTCTAAAGATAATTTAATTTAGTTATCTATTTACAAGTTGGCATAAAATATTTTGAAACGAAACAGATATTTAAAAATTAACAAAATAGCAGTATTGCTGGATGGATTTATGTTTTTTTTATTATTAGTAATTAATACATCGTTGTCATAGTTTTTTTAAAAAAAATATTTCTATTAATTTAAAGATTGAAATATTTAATTATTTTTCATACAACTTTTGTAATGGATGCAAAACTACACAGAAAATTAACTTAAATCTTTAATTTATCTATAAAAGTTACCTTCACAAGCGGACGAAATCATTATTCAAAATGAAATCATTATCTAAAACCACGTTCTTACACAATTATGATTCTAATAATTAAAGGATTTGTGAGATTAATTAATGGTTAGCCCAAAACAGATGAAGGTGTTTTTTATTTTATATTTTTCAGATCTTTGCAAACCATCTATTTTTATATCGTCTCGGAACAAATAGATCAAATAATATTTTGAGCCACTTAATAGAGAAATTATTTAATAAAGAGAAGACAGAAGTTTAATATGCAATTTTTTGAATCTGAAAAATTAGATGGAATTTAAATATATATATATATATATATATATATATTTATATATATATATATATATATATATATATATATC
>Ga0099825_1003273_pt1 | contig 21574 bp, 9 predicted proteins | sample SiratroredBW_FD_76838 | JGI IMG/M metagenome (GOLD analysis project Ga0099825, IMG submission 76838) | Root nodule microbial communities of legume samples collected from California, USA - Siratro red BW | ecosystem: Host-associated > Plants > Roots > Nodule | place: USA: California | collected... | reverse complement strand
TTTTTTTGCATTCAATTATTACTAAAAATACAAAATATTCGTTTAATTTTTTGCACATAATATGAAACTCTGAATTTTTTTTTTATCTAAATAATCTTATATATAATAATAATATATATATATATATATATATATATATATATATATATATATAAATTGTTACATTTTGAATATCAGGATTAAATTGTATAGAAGTAATAATAAATTGTTATTGATATTATTATTATTATTATTATTATTATTATTATTATTATTATTATTATTATTATTATTATAAATAGTAAAAAGGAGACATTTTGTACTTGTAGAAGAAAAAAATTTATAAGAACAAAATGACAATTTCATAAAAATAGTAGTGAATAATTTATAGTATGTGGTGTGTATAGTTACTTTGATAGTTTATATAATTTTTTCATAACATTAAAATATAATTAAGAGTAAAATATGAATATAAAATGCTTTTATTATAATAGAGAATTTTCATTGTGTGTTGTTATATACATATAATTTTAAAATATAATTAAGGATAATATATATAGATATGGGATATGTACATTGAAATGAAAAAATCTGAGTATATCATATATTATAATAAATTAATAGATGAAAAAGATTGTTAATATTAGAGTAGTGTTATTAATTTTGAATAAGCTATAAGTTATTATTATACTATAATGTCATGTCTTAAATATTTTCACAATATTAATCTGTTTTATTAGATTATATTATAAAAGATATAATATATTTTTCTTTCTAGTTGATTTAGTTTGATAATTAACACCTAAGGATTATAACGTTTTTCATATATTTTTACCATATTTATTTTCTTAATGATATATTCAACTTATATAAGTGGAGTAGTATACATAATACTCTCATCACAATATCCTTAAAAGGGATGAAATACTCACAAGAGGAACAAGACACAAAAAAATCACAACACTCATGAAATCACAACATGAACAATTTATATTAACTTAATATTAACATGTACTTGTATATAAGTTATATATCACAAATTGTCAAAATATATCACAAAATTTTTTCTTATATAGCATAAAAGCATTAACTTAATATTAACATGTACTTGTATATAAATCATATATCACAAACTGTCAAAATATATCACAAAATTTTTTCTTATATAGCATAAAAGCTTCACTTAAGTGATAATCATAATTACTTAACTAATGATTACCATCGCTTGAGCAATAATATGTTAGCTTAAATAAAAACAATATCGAGAGTCTCATTCTAATTTTTATTTTACCAAGAATTTTTTATTTAAGGAAAAATATTTCAAGAAAGAGAGACTCAGTTAACTTTATTTTTTTAATTTAACTAAATTCTTCATATAAAAGAAAAAGTTGTTTAGTCTACACTGTTATTTTAGTTAGGACCTATTAACGAAAATTCCAATAAAAATTGAAAATACATAACAACTAAAAACATGACTTATAATATCATAAAAAAGTTTACAAGATATTAATTAACTAAACTTCAAACAAATTTCCGTATGTATTTGTTTTTCATGTCGAACTATTAACAAATATTTCTAACTCATTTTGATCAAAATTCCATTCTAACACAAAATCAAAATAAATAGTTAATACATAAACATTTATTTCATTTCATAATGAGAGATAATCACTTTCTTTTCCACCAACTATCAATGTACACTCAAATTTCAAATATCAACATTTCAAATTAACTTGAATTGAAGTAATTACATTAACTTCTCTCATCTTTGATTATGTTTTCATGAAAACAAAAAATAATCGAGAGAAAAATTCTAACTTACTCTCAAAAATCGTTTACAAACAAAATATATTACTATAAACCTAAATTAGTAAAAATAACTCTAACAAGCTCACATACTAGAAATTCATGCATACAAAAAGAAAAATATAGGAATTAAATATAGGAGAGAAATAAACAAATTACTCATATTATCATAATTCATGTTATCTTTCAAACAAATTTTATTGTAGAAGAAGAAAAAGGTGAAAAGGCATTAAAATGCCAGAAAATAACTAAAGAGAATTTAAGAATTTTTCTAAATAGATCTTGAAGTTTTATAAATAAATTTGAATATTTGAAATTCTAATTGTTATAAATATTTTAAAATTTCAATCCATATTATTTTTTAAAGAATCCCTATTAAATATTAAAAGAAGTTCTACAATTCGATTTATTTTATTTCGGATAATTGATGAAATAGCATATATCATAATTAGATTAAAAATTTGAAATCAAACTTCATTTTTCTTCTTTAAATAAAAAATATAAAATAAAATAATTACTAAAAATATGAGCGGGATTCTAAAAATCAATCAACTACGTTAGGGTGATTCTAATTTTGCCTGCATCGCACGCTGAGAACGAGTTCCACCATGTGCTTCAGTACCTCAAATTTTATAAAGGAATATTACGATGGCCATTATTGACCTAATTTTTAAATGGGTGAATTATAAATTATATAATAAGAGTTAGCATGGGTCATAGGTCTGTGTCCACTTTCCACATCCCTCCAAAAATAGTTACTCTTGTGGACCTCGTCTTAACTCAACTTAATGTAATCGTCAATCACTAATCACGGCTCATACAAAAAATGGATAAGCTAATTAAATTAAGGGGTACAGAATAATTATCTTTATAACATATAACATAATTATATTTTCCATTTCCACCATTATTCTTATTTTCAAAATTTCATGCCATGATGCCACTTCTTCACCTACCAAAAATTGGCTTGGATTCCAAATCTATTTTACATGTAATTTGTATTTTTAAAATGTTATTTCATATATATTAAAAATCTAACAAAACATTGTCATATAATATTTCTATTTTTTCTGTATTATAATATTTTTTTCTTGCATATAAAATAAACTTTTAAATGTTTAACTATTTTTATAATTAATTAGATGGATGAGAACTCGTCTATGATGATACTATTCCATGTGAGAGTGAGTTTCTCATTTTAAAATGACAGGTAGTTAGTTTACTAGGAGATCAAAAATCAGAAAGTCAATTTTTTGAGGAAATCAAAATTTAAAAATTTTGTCACATCAAACAGTCTGTCATTTTCTAATAGTAATTATTTAAATCTTTGCAACTATATTGATATTTTGATAATAATGATTCAAATTTTTATAAATACCCTCAAAGTAATAATTCAAGCTAGAGGAAGATTAACAAGAAAATGTTATTTCATATATATTAAAAATTTAACAAAACAATGTTATGTAATATTTTTATTTTCTCTGTATTATAATATTTTTCTCTTGCATATTTATCTTATCTTAATCATAAAATAAATTTTTAAATGTTTAACTATTTTTATAATTTACTAGATAGATGAGAATTGATTTATAAGGATATCATCCCATGTGAGAGTGAGTTTATTGTTTTAAAATGACAGGTTCCAGTTTACTAGGAAATCAATAATCAGAAAGTCAATTCTTCGAAGAAATCAAAATTTAAAAACTGTCACATCAAACAATCTGTTATTTTTTGATAGTAATTATTCAAATCCTTATAAATATATTGATATTTTGACAATAATGATTCAAATTTTTGCAAGTACCCTAAAAGTAATAATTCAAGCTAGAGAAAGATTATCATGACACATCAAATCTCTTCCTATAAATAAGATTTCTAAATAAGATTTCTAGTTTAAGAGAAAAGATACATTTTCATTCTAATCAATAACTAACTTTCAAATACTTACTTTTACACCTTTCTCAAATCTTGTAAGAAAAAATAATATTTAATAATTTATTATGTTTATAATAATACTTTGTAAATAAATAAATTAAAACTTATTCTACCTTAATTCAAAACACCATCTCTTTATCTTAAAATCACCTTCTGCCAACAAATTCTTTAACTAAATTAAGAGCTAGAAAGTTCGAATGGCTAATACATACAAGAGATTGATTCATGATGAATCTTCCTAATTCTCCTTTGTCTTCTTTCAATCTCCATGACATAAAAAGACATATTTATATACAATAGAAAATATTACCTATAACTTTATGAATATTTAATATTTTTTTTCAATTTAAATTATTAATCACTTGAAAAGTATTATTTTCTTCTCAAATATCAACTACTTGTACTTTAAAAATATTAGTTGTTTTAGTCTAATCTCTACCTTCTAGTTTTCTTCTTCCTCCAAATTTAAACCACTTATAATATGAAGTTGACTATTTGATTTTTATCTTAAAAATCATTATTTCTAAATTTCATATACTCCACTTCTATATATTAAATTTAAAATAAACCATCATGAAAATATCTTAATCATTTAGTCTATTATTACATGAAAAACACAAATTTAATTTTTAAGAGTTTTTAAATTTAAATTTTATATTAGTTCGGTTTAGTCATGCACACAATTCAGTAAAATATATTTTTAAAAATTCACTTAAATAAATTATAAACATGTATTATGATGTGATTTTAACACAGATTCAATTGACTAATGCAATTTAAGAACATCACAATATAAACATAGTCGTGTCATTTATTCAATCCTTGGTATAGTTATACCAATACTTGTTTAAATTATCTGTTGTCGCAATCAATCTGGTATATGATGAAAGTGCATGCACCTTGTTTACTTCTAGTTGGATTTGTGCCAAAATCAAAATTAATGAGGTGACATTGAAAAGCCAATCAATCTGGTATAAGATAAAATTAGTATTAAGTTCTCTAACTTTTTCCCGTTTAATTCAATCTTTTCAACAGTCTTAAACAAACGTAATATTTAAACTTTTTTATTTCTATTTCAAAAAAAATAGATTTTAAGTGAAAAGAACCCTTTTTTAGTTACAATGAATTAATAGGAAAAGTCATCTTAAAAAGGTAATAGAAAAAAAGTTATCTTAAAAAAATAATATCAAAATTTAACATAACTATAATAAAGCAAAATTTTATGATAGAAACTGATAAGTAAACGGAAATACGATAAGAAAAATTTAACGATTAAAATTAAGAAAAGAAATTATTAATGATTAAATTAAAACTGAATTAATTTTTTTAAAAAGGTAAAGAAGAACTAATTTGTCAAAATTAAAACTTTAATAATGACTTTTACTTTAGACCCTGGTTAATCATCATGGAACAAATCACACCACTGTTTCTTAAGAATTAAGACTATTATTCTCAATTTTGTTTCTATTTTATATAATCTGTATAGAAATTTTTGGTCTTGTCTTAGAAGTATAATTTAAGATTGAGCAAATTTTGATTATGCCAAAGATTTTTTTAAACAAATTTTTAAAAAAAGGCTATTTTTTAAATTTCAAATTAACTTTAAAAACTTATTTATATTAGTTATTTCAAAGAGGATTTTTTAAATTAAAAAAAAAAGAAGAAAAAAGTGGATAATTTTAATGAGGACATAAAGTAGCGCTGGAGGAGTCAACTGGTGGAAAACCAATAGCGCGTGAAGGAAAAGCGTGTGCACTCGCGGCAGTGGGAATCGAAGTGCGCGTGGTTCTGTAAATTCCGTTTTCATTCATTGGACTCTTTCGATTTTAGTCTCGTGCTTCTCTTTCACCACATTAGCCACCGCCGTTGCTGTTTGCCACTCTTTTTCATTTTTAATTCTTCTCTTCTCATTTTTTTTTCATCAAACAGTTTCCTTTTTTTATTCCCATCATTTCATTCATATCATCGCAACGCTTTCTCCTCTTCCATCGTCACCACCACTATGTTACGTTTGGAAGCTATCTCTGCCTCTGATTTAGATTCGCGTGAAGTAGTTGCTTACATGTGACTTTCGTCTCTTATGTCTTAATCATTGCCATCTATTGCCTACACCTTCTACATAGTCATCGCCTTCAACCCAATCGTTTTCTCCTTCTTCTTTTCCTCTCTGTCTCCAAAGTTCGTTGCTTTACATTACAGGGTGTCCGACCAAAGCTACCCTCAAATCTCAATGCTTTCTATGAAGCCCAACACAACCAGGTGAGACTCAGACTCTTCCTTCAAACTCACCCATGATGTTTTTTTAATCAAATTTGCACCTTTCTGATTGCTTCTTATGAAACTGCACTCCCCATAACATGAAGAAAATGCAATAAGAAAAAAAGAGCTTAGCTTGATGTTGTGGCTTTTTTGTTTTTCAACTTTTTAAGTTTTAACTTTTTTTTTTCTGGGTGACCAGTGCAGTGATTCTGGAGGCTTGCAGGAGGGTGGAAAGTTTCTGATGTTTGAGTTTTATTTTTGGGTATTGATTTGGATGATCCTCTTCTTTGAGTTGCTTCAAGGAGAGAGAATTGTTTGGGATGAAAGATGCTAGTGCTGATCTGGGTTTTTGCTGGAAGGAAGAAAAGAAGGTTCTGAATTCTTGTATATAGTAGTTGGAGTCAAAACTGAGAGATTAATTAGGGTGGTGTGTGAATCCAAATCCAATGGAGTCGTCGTCACCAACTGTGCAGCCGCAAGCTGCATCAGCAAGCACGCCGAGGAAAAAAATGACAAAACAATTGACGGGTAAAAGGGATGATACCCCTTTGCATTCTGCAGCAAGAGCAGGGAATCTGAGCGTTTTGAAGGACACAGTTAGTGGCACTGAAGGGGGTGAACTGCGTGCGTTGTTGACAAAGCAGAACCATGCTGGAGAAACGGTGCTCTATGTTGCTGCTGAATATGGTTATGTTGATATGGTTAGAGAGATGATTCAATATTATGATCTTGCTGGTGCTGGAATTAAAGCAAGGAATGGTCTTGATGCACTCCACATTGCTGCCAAACAAGGCGATTTAGGTATGTCTTCAGTATGACTTTATATGCTTGTTCTTTTGTGGGGTGTGATCTTCGGAGGGATTCTCAATTGTGTTTCTGTTTAGATTCCTTGAATTTTTTGTTAACGGTTACCTTGTAATCACTACTCCATAAGTGTAAGTTTTGGATACCCTTTAAGCCGACCAATAATAATTCTTCGATGCACTAATGCGAACAATAACTAGTACATCTTTGATGGATTCAAAATCTGAACCGCTTTTTTGTTTTAACTTTGTTTTGCTAATGTGAATCAGTTTATTGGATTGCAGTTTAGGCCTCTGGGATAAAATAACGGGTTGTTTCATTGAGTCATTGATTGAGTTGAGATCCTTTGTATTTGTTATCTAATAAGAATTTGAATCTCTCTTCTGTCTGTGAATGTTGGTCACTTTGGTATTTTCTTAGTTTTTTTTATTATTTTCGTACTTGTTTGGTTAACATTTTTCCATATTGCAGATATTGTGAAGATCCTGATGGAGGCTCATTCTGAATTGTCAATGACAGTGGATCCATCCAACACCACAGCTCTGCACACTGCTGCATTACAAGGGCACACTGAGATAGTGAAATTTCTGTTGGGAGCAGGTAGTAGTCTGGCAACCATTGCTAGAAGTAATGGAAAAACGGCTTTGCATTCTGCAGCAAGAAATGGACATTTAGAGGTTGTGAAAGCACTTCTGGAGAAGGAGCCTGCAGTTGCAACGCGGACTGATAAGAAGGGACAAACAGCACTTCACATGGCTGTTAAGGGACTGAATCTTGAGGTGGTGGAGGAGTTGATAAAATCTGATCCCTCAACAATAAACATGGTTGATAATAAGGGTAACACGCCATTGCATATAACAACCAGGAAGGGCAGGGCTCAGGTAAATTAAACTATGCCTGTCATAATGAAGCCAAAATTTACATAAAAACTTCATATGCAAGGTTATGATGATAAACTATTTTTTTTTTTTACATGTGGTATCCTGCATTGAGAACAAGAATATAATTTGAGTTGATAATACTCTATTAGGAAATCATGGTAGCAATCAGCTTGAATGATCTTATTTTCATGCTTAGATTTTCGAGTTAAAGCATCAATTACCAGAAAAAAAGTTAATTTAATAGTTGTTGTTATTAGATCAATGATAGTGTCTGAACTCTTGAGTTCTGTTTGTGCAGATTGTTAAGCTGCTTCTTGGACAGACAGAAACAGATTCCTTGGCAGTGAATAGGTCTGGCGAAACTGCACTAGACACTGCTGAAAAAACTGGGAACTCTGAAGTTAAAGATATTCTGCTAGAACATGGTGTTCGAAGCGCCAAAGCCTTAAAGGCTCAGCCAACAACAGCCACCGCCCGTGAGTTGAAACAAACCGTGAGTGACATAAAGCATGAAGTTCACTACCAGTTGGAACACACCCGCCAAACCAGAAGAGGTGTTCAAGGCATAGCCAAACGAATCAACAAAATGCATGCTGAAGGACTCAACAATGCAATAAACTCCACCACTGTGGTTGCTGTCCTTATTGCCACAGTGGCCTTTGCAGCTATTTTCACAGTCCCTGGCCAATATGCTGATGATCCAAAAGACATTCCTCCAGGTTCAGGGATGACCCTTGGTGAAGCAAACATAGCCCCACAAGCTGCATTTCTCATTTTCTTTGTCTTTGATTCCATTGCCCTCTTCATTTCTCTGGCTGTGGTGGTGGTGCAAACCTCGGTTGTGATCATAGAAAGCAAGGCAAAGAAGCAGATGATGGCCATCATTAACAAGCTCATGTGGTTGGCTTGTGTGCTTATTTCTGTGGCCTTCTTGGCACTGACATTTGTAGTGGTGGGGAAGGATCAGAAGTGGCTAGCAATTGGAGTCACTATTATAGGCACAACTATAATGGCCACAACTTTAGGCACCATGTGTTACTGGGTCATTAGGCACCGCATTGAGGCCTCAAATTTAAGGAGCATTAGGAAATCCTCAATGGGAAGCAGGTCAAGGTCTTTTTCAGTATCAGTTATGTCAGATTCTGAGCTACTAAACAATGAGCGCAAGATACTTTATGCCATATAGAATCACTAATAAAGCTTTGGTTGCACTTTTCATTTGCTCATCACACTTCCCTGATGTTTAATCACTGCTAATTTCACTTTACTTTTACATAATGATTCCAATTTTTTTCATGAACATATACATGATTTGGTTAACCAACTTAATATGTGAACCTGGATTTCTTAAAGAAGATTCTCTAAAGTGATTAATCAGGCTTTTAACAGAAGTTAAGTTGCAGACAAGATTTGGTCAAATAATCAATCTCTTAGTTTCCATGCCTTAAAGATTAAGATATTATTACCCAATATAAAAATCATGTAAAATTTTCAGTGCATAAATAACACGTTTTCTTTTCCAAAAGTACAGCCTCAGTGTCGCACGATAAAAAGGTATAAAAAGAAAACTTTTCATTCACTGAACCACGCGAGACAGTTTTCTAGTATCTTTGGTGCAATGAAGTTGCAACAAAAAATAAAATAGAAAACGACAAAATGCAGGAAAGAGTTGTCCCAATAATTGTCCTAGTGGACATTTGTGTTTAATTGTTTCTGCTATCCGACAAAATGTATAAAGACATCTAAAAGACTATAACATGGTCGGTCAGTGAATTCTAGTAAGAGCTTTGTTGTTATTGGGCCTAATGTATGTGTGAAGTTCATATTTGTTGGACTGAATGAATGACCTGATGAAGACTGTGTTTGGTACTTTGTAGGTTGAATCAGTGTATTTTTGTTTCTCTTCTTTAACAGTTTCTTCTTCTATCCCATGCATGCCACAAAAATACACCAGTTTACTTTTTGCTTTTACTCTCTTTTGTCTGCACAAACATTGAAAAAAATGATTTAATTGAAACTGTCATTTTTAAGATTTTGATAAGTGAATACAAGATATATGCTCTAATAGTATAAAAAAATAATTATGTATTGTAATTTAATTATAAATTATCCTGTATAAAGTTTTTTTAACTTTTATAATTTAAATGTTTTTAATTAGTTAAAAGTATACATTTTTTTATGTGAGCAACCATTAGAATCTTAATAATTATACATATTGTTAGCGTAAATTTTTGGAACTGATAACCACATAATTAATATATATTTTTAAGGATAATTATTATTAAAGCCAATAAACTTACTCATCTTACTCATTAAGGTGTTGTAAGTTTATTGAATGAAAATGTAAAATATTTTATACTGTGGATACTTATTTTCATATTTTACTAATTTGTAGCTTTTATGGACCTAGCCTATCCACCAACTTAAAGCCCATGGGCCCTTCTACTTAGAAGCTTGCAGACCCAGAATGATCCAACAACCTCCTCACCTTTACTAACTCCATAGTACCAACATTTTTTGTAAGCGAAAAAAAAATTAACGAATTCAAAATGATCATAAATAATTTTTTTTATAATAGTTATAAATTTTTTACAATTTTAAAATTATTAAAAAGCTGCTTCAAGTAGAAACCCTAAATTTAAATGTTGAGAAGGATGAGTTATAGTGTTACTTGACCAAATTACAAGTGTAAAAATACATAATTGTTAAAAAATTATAAATATTAAAAGTGTAGAAAATAAAGTCTTATATTTGAGTAAATAAATCGATGGATTAATAATATTAAAATATTTTCTATTTTAATTTAATATTATATTTTTGTATAATTTATAACAATTATCTCAAAAATCAGATTACTGTTGTCTTTATTTTTTTGTGCAATGAAAAATATAAAAACCAAGCTAAAGTCTTTATATATTTAATATAACAGACCACCATTTTAATTGTTAACAATATACAAATATACAAATGGAAAAACTTGTATACAATATTATAATTTTTTTTTGTAGTTTTTAATTATATTTATTTTTTCACTTTAACATCATATAACATATACAAAATCTTAAATTTAATTGAAGAAAAGCATCAATATATATATATATATATAACTTTTTTAAAAATTATTATGCATATAAATTAAATTTCATACTTAATAGAAATTCTTTCTTCAACAAAAGCCTGAAACTGAACACAATTTCAGTGGTCACTACAAATACAAACTGGAAGAACATTTCAGTGATCTTCTCGGGTGCGAGAGAGAAACGCTTTCGGAGTGTGCGTGAAGATCGAACCATGGACGACGAACTGCTCGAGCTGCAGCGACAATTCGAGTTCGCGCAGCAAGCGAAGTCGAGCATTCGATTATCGGAGCGAAACGTCGTCGAATTGGTCCAAAAACTGCAGCACCTCCAAATCATCGATTTTGAACTTCTCCACACTGCCTCTGGCAAAGAGTACATCACTCTCGTACGCTCTCTCTGATTCTTCTTTTACCGATTCGGTTCCATCACTCGCAATTTTCATTTTCAATGGATTCAGTAACCGATAATCGATTATAGTTCATCGCTTCGTTTACTGAGTTGTGCTTCTGCTTAATCTTAACCTAACGTTTATATGCTTAATCTTAACCTAACGTCTATTAAAGCGATTGCGCATGTTGTTAGGATCAACTGAGGAATGAGATGGTGGCGGAGGTGAAGAGATTAGGGCGCGTTTCCTTGATCGATCTGGCTGACGCTACTGGAGTTGACTTGTACTATGTGGAGAAGCAGGCGCAGAGCGTTGTAGCGGCACACCAAGAACTCATGTTGACTCAGGGAGAAATCATGTCTGGCTCTTATTGGGACTCAATTGCAGAAGAGATTAACGAGAGGCTTCAGGAGTGTAGTCAGATTGCGCTGACGGAAATCGCGGCGCAATTGAACGTCGGTTTGGACTTGGTTGCTTCCGTGTTGGAGCCGCGCCTTGGAACGATTGTGAGTTTGTGTGTGTTGGTTTGAATGTGCTTTGTGGAATTTGGAAGGAAACTGATAATTGTGTTTTGATTGATGCTGGATTTTAAAAATAGGTGAAAGGAAGGCTTGAAGGTGGCCAGCTGTATACACCTGCCTATGTGGCTCGTGTTGGTGCCATGGTTCGGGGCGCTGTGCGGGGCACCACTGTTCCGACCAATTTGACTGTAGTATGGAGTTCGTTGCAGCAGTTGCTGCAAGAAATTGACGGAAACAGCGGTTTGGCTGTTGATGGATCATTCTTCCAGTCATTGTTTAATGGACTGGTGAAGGAAGGGGAGGTTCTAGGGTCACTTCGTGCTGGAATACATTGGACACCAGCTGTAAGTGGCGTGTTTTGAAATCCTCTGTATATTGCTAAGTGATACCTGGATTGTGGTTCTCATATTTGTTTTGGGCCTGTGGAGTGGTTCACCTCTGGTTCCGTGTCCACCTAATGTTTAATTGCCAATAATTGGGAGGATTTTTGTGTTCTTTTGATGTAATTATATTTCCAGTTCCTCAGTCTATATTTGATAGAACACCAATTGATAAAGAATGACATTGAACACTGAAATCACGAACAATGCAGCAAAATACTTAGTTGCTCCACGGACAAAAGTCTTCTACAGAGAGTGTTCTCTGTCCACAAACTGCAAATAACTGCCCCATCCCTCCCCCCTTCTCCTAATTACACAGACTACATTCAAGTACTTACTATTGTGTCTATTTAATTTTACATGTATACCTGCTATTGTGTAGCTTCTAATACAGAATCAATTGTTCTCTATGCACATATATACGTAATAATTAACTACCTTCAACCCATTAATAGATGCTTCCCTAACTAGGGTCTTAGTTTCCATCAATACTTCTCTGACGGTCTGACCATTAGTGGCCATGGGTTGAAGCTTATGCCTTGGGGTAATAAACTTAGGTCCTAGATCTTTAAAAAGTATTTGTTATGACTTCCACTACTTTTGTCATACAATAGGTATTTGCCGTTGCTCAAAGGGAGTTTGTGGAGTCATTCTTTTCTCAGGTATGGACTGTCACTTCTCTGATCTTTCCCTTTTGTTGAAGCTACCAAAAATTTTGCCTATTTCTAGATTATGATCCGTTGATCAGAGCTATTTAATTTCCTTACAAGTTCGCTAGATTGGATTTGTATGATGACCGACTTCTACTCTATTCTCTGTATATTGTATATTTTACCTGTATATTCTTTGTAAATTGCATTTGTAACCTTCTCATTCTCTTCTGAACTGCTGCATTCATTTTATGCCATCTTTTTTGTATGCTATAGAACTCTTTTATCACATATGAGGCGCTGCACAAACTTGGAATTCCCCAGCCTATTCAATTTTTGCAGGTAGCTAATTTGTTCCTATGTTGATTCTGTTTCCAAACAATAACTATTAGGATCATAGATATTTGTGAAATAAATACTTTGTACTACTTGTTTCCCTAGCTTAGTTAATGAAGCCTAAGTTTGCGCAATCCAATTTAGTCCAGATACCCTGAAGGCAAACCTTTAGTTACAACATTTGTTCACCCATCTATGATTGAGATGCTGGATGCTGCAACTGAGGATGCTATCGACCGTGGTAGCTGGTAAGTGCTTGATAACGTTTTTCCATTATACCCCTTTTTGTCTTCATTAGACAGAACTGGATAATTCCATATGTTTCTAGCAAGTTATAGTTACTCTTTGGAACACAATTATTTCAAAGCATTGTATTCTAATATAACAATGTTGCAGGAGTGATTCTCTTTCCTTATTACCTTCATCTTTTACACCTCAAGATGCTTCTAAAATGTTGTCATTTTGTCAATCTGTGCAAAATGCTCTTAAGGTGATATAAACTATATTGTAGATTTATGCTCGGTGCTGTTGATTCATGTTTTGATAAACTTCAATTTCTCTGCAGTCTAACAAAGCACACATTTTTGGGGATTTTTATGTGTTGAGCAGCAGTTTTATAAAGGTGTGTTCTGGCATTTGGTATAGTACTGTAGATATCAAAATAATTATTTAATTTTACAAACCAAGAGGCCTATTTACTTGGGCAAACACGCACTACTATTAGTGTGCAGTTTGAAGATTGGTTTAACAGATTTAATATTGCAATGAGAACAAAAGCTTAGATGCTAGACATTTGTTGTGTACTTTGCTTACAAGAGGTTCAGTACTGCTATGAATAAACAGTTCAGCGAATTACTACTCAGGTGTCTATACATGGTATCAATGGGAACCCTAGAAAAAGTGTTTATACAAACTGCCTGCATTGTCATATACTGTTCAGAACTAAGTTAGATGATAGGTTATACGCACTATCCTTTCTTTAATGAACATATGTATGACCCTTTTGGGCTTTATATTCCTTTCTGTGATTAATTTCCTTCACAATATGCAGTTTTCTTTTGTATCTTCTCCTTTCTTGCTTAAGAACTGAGAATCAAGTGTAGAAGTTACTATTGAATAAAAATATCTATTTGCAACTATTTTTTATTGTTGGTTTCCTGATCCCTGCATGTTTCTCTCCATCATCTACTAGGACATCTCTGATCGTGTTGTGAAAGAGTTGGAGACATTAGGTGTTCCAAGGTCTGCTGGAACTACGATGCCTGGTGATGCTAAAGTACCTAATGAAGCTAAAGTAGGGCGTGAGTCAAGCAGGTTGAATGAGTCCAATGAGATGGCAAGTGATGTTGGTGCCAACAGGCAAGCTGAAAAAGGATCAAAGAAGAAAAAGGGGAAAGCCACAGGGAATGCAGTAGTAAATCTATCTGAAAGTGGTGCAGATAACCAGGAACAGACATTGCCAAAATCTAAGAGAGGCCAGAAAAAAGGTAAGGATACATCTGCACAAACTTCTGATTCGAAGACAGGTTCTAGGAAAGAATTGCTTAAAACAAAAGAGGAAGATCTCAGTCCCTCAGAAGAATGGATCATGCAGAAAATTACAGCATTGGTTTCTGATTTTGAAGAACAAGGTCTGTTGACTTAGCTATCAATTTTGTTCTTTCTCACATATGTTTTACCCAATGTTCTTAAATGCAGTGATATAAATTGGCAGGTATAGATGATCCTGAAATAATTCTTAGGCCTTTGGCTAACCAATTAAGGCCTACAATAATCAGTTCTTGGATGGAGAAGAAGAAGGCACTATTTACAAACAATGCAGAAAGAATGAAACGTGTGCTTGATAATTTGCAGAAGAAACTTGATGAGGTTTGACTGCTAAAATTGCTTCTTTTTTTTTAGTGCATCCACTATTCTCTTGTCTTTAAGTAGCTTTCTTTCCTTCTTTCATTTGGGGATACTCTTCTAGACGTGTAAAATTAAAATTAGTATGTACACTTCCCAAAGTTGATTGTTTACTTTTTTGGCAGTCTTTCTTAAACATGCAGCTGTATGAAAAAGCCTTAGAATTGTTTGAAGATGATCAATCAACTTCTGTAAGTTTGATTCAGTTATTTGGAATTTTGTGTTGTTGTCATTGATGACCAAAATAAGTTAATGCTTTTTTGATGGGCAGGTTGTTTTGCATAGGCATTTACTAAGAACAGTAGCAGCTCCTATGGTGGATTTGCTTCTTCGCAACCTGGTATTATATCTAACCCTTTATTAATGTTTCATGAGGTTTAATAAGATCTAAATCTAACTCTGGATTATCATCTGCAGGATGAGCACAACAAATTAAAGAATGGACTTGACGTGCAGGAAGTTCCAAATTCTGAATTTGTTTCACTTAGTCCTGCAGACAGAACTGCAATTGTAAGAACAAGGCTCTAAATAGTATTTGGCATGATTATATGCATCGTATTTCTGTTTTTTAGCGAGCAAATTTTGTATCAGTCTCATATTATTGCTGAAGATCACCATTTTGTAGGAGCACATAGAATGACATCATATCTTTTATTTATTATTTTCTTTTGCAGTCTAAGAGTTTTCCAGGACCTCTTGCAAACAAGGCTATTGCTGTTGTTGAATCATTGGAAGGAAAGGTCAGCATTTTTAATTCAGAAACACTTCTCATTCTAAGAGAGAAGAATAAGAAGAAATTATCTTGTCCATAACCTAAAATTAGCTTATGCACAAGTTAGGAACAAAAATTTAGAAAACCTGTATGAGAAAGTTTTTACAAATTAACTCATGCATGAACGAATCTTAGCATATGGAGCAACTAATTTCAATTATTCCTCTTATTTTTTTCTCTTCTAAAATGAACTTATAGATAGAAGCTCGTCCAATCAGGCATATTGTTTTGTATTATTTCATTAAAGTATAACTCGTATTTGAATATTCAATATAACAGAGTGTGGAGACATTCATGGCTGCTTTTAGAATGGTTACAGAAGAGAGGTAATGAGTCCATATTTTGTCTGTAGAACTTTATCATTGATTTTACGTCCAGCTCTTCTGTCTTGATGTGAACCCTAATACATAGTTTGATCACTAATTTTTCCAGCGGGCTGCCTTTGAAAAAGCTTGACAAGAAACTAGAAAGAACACTCTTACATTCATATCGTAAGGTATATATGTTTACATTTATGCAAAAATTTACTAGAATTTAGTGTAGGCTAGATTCTTATTCAAATATTGTTGATACTGGTTATGGCATTAACACGGAATGCTTCAAAGAGAATTTGAGAAGAAATATATGATATTATCCGCACTAAATATATAGCACAGCTGTCATAGTGACATAGACATCGAGTTAACTACCCATTACTAATTACCTGAGAATCAGGCAAAGAGCTGCTCTCTTGTACGATTCTCACCCCCTTCCCACAAACTCAAGGTGGGTGAGACCTAGAATAAGGGTAGAGTATCTTGAGTTTGTCTTAAGATGCGTCTGGGATGTGCTGAACAGACAGTTGCTTGGCATGAAAATGACAAAGAAGAACAGGTCAATCTTTTTGAGCTTAGTGAGTGTGGAAAATAGGGTTTTGAGAAAGAGAGATAACACTCTTGTATCCACTTATATGCTTTAACTTAGTCATATCTCTAATCATTGTGGGATAGGCGAACAATTACAATGATTCAATCCTAATTATTAAATGAATAAAAATCCTAGGTTTAACTCCTAAAATTGCTCCTAGTTTTATTTTGCCATATATACATGTATGCTATCCACCCCTATGTTATAAATTCGAGTTCTCACTCTTAAAGAGACATTCTCTTCTCTTCCTCATTCAGTCATTTAGCTTCTCTTAATATTTTTTATTCCTTTCATATTATTTCTTAAAAATTCAATTTCATTAAAATTTTAAAATTTGCATCTTTATACTTGATATCAAATTGGCGATAACTTCTTTAGAACGAACCATGAGTTTAATGTTTATTATAATCTTATTTAATCTTAATTTTAATTTAATTTTTAAAATATAAATTGACACAATTTAAATAATTTATTTTCAAAGTTTTCTAGCCAATTTTAAAATCTTGTGTATTTAATATATTCCTGTCTAATAAAATAAAATATTCTTTGTTAATAATGAAATAATCCATTGGTCATTTTAATTTCTTTTATTCGGAAATAAGTTTTTCTCTGATTTAAACGTACCTGTGCAATGCATGGGGAAACTTGCTAGCTGCCACTATGAACATCTAAGATATTCCAACAAGAAAACATTAAGTGAGTTGCAATTTATAGTCAATTGATCCTTTCTGGTTTAGTTTATCTTTATAGTTAATTGTTATTTCAACATGATTTGCTATTATTTCAGTTAATTCCCTTTATATTAGATATATTCTTTTATACTTATTAGATTGTAATTCTCCCTAATATTAATTAGTGAAGCAATTCCACATAAAAAACTCAGTCAGTTTTGTAGTGATACGCTACAGTTTGGTTGTTCTTGAACTGTGTGCCTTCTATCATTGTTATTAAACAGGAATTGACATCTCAAGTTTCTGCTGAGACTGATCCTGTATCACTTCTAGCAAAAGTTGTTTCTTTACTATATATCCAGGTAACTAAAGTTTTTTTTTTTTTTTAGTTCCCACCTCCCTTTGTCTATTAATTAACATGAATACTTGTATGAATAGGTTTATCACAAAGCTCTTCAAGCTCCTGGAAGGGCCATTTCCGTTGCCATTTCTCATTTAAGGGTATGTTCTTTCTGTCAATTGATTTAGTTGTGCGTTAAATCACAACTAGAAAAACTTAGTAATATAAAACCAAATATATGTCAGTTGGATTGCACAAATCAGACTAAAGATAGTAATGACAAATGGGCGCCAACCTAGGAATTAGTTTTTTTTATTCTTCCAGTAAATAATAATTTTCTATTGCCCAATGAGTCCCTGATAATAATTTTCTATTTCCGAGTTCGTTCCTATGAAAGCACTGACACTTTGATCCTTATAAAGCGGGACATATCAATCCTAAGCGTTCCATGAAAGTAATCTTTAGGATTTTTTTGTTTATTTTTTTTTTCTTCAGGGACTAAATTGGGTTGAATTAACTCTTTCTAGACTCGATTATTTAATGTCTACTCTGTTTCTCTTTTGGGGGCCGGTGGTCTAGCTTTATTATTTTTTTTATAATTGTGACCTGATGGTCTACCAGCTGCCGCAGTGTGATATCCCAGTTTAACTTTCTTCTAGGATCGGTCAAGGAATAGGAATAGGTTCAAATTTGATACAATATTAACGTTTAGTAAATGTTATAATATTTTTTACATATTTATGTTGAAAATAATTTGCAACACCTGTGTTGCCTAACACCACATAAGGTTTAGGCACATTTAGCTTTGACAATAATGTGGAATGAGAACCAAAAAAGGAAAAGGAATCCTCAAGATTCTAATAAAAGCAATGGTTAATTGTAATTGAAAAACCCAATTAATATCTTTTTATTTACTCACTATCTAAAGCTGAATAGTGTAGGACACCTATAGGGCTAAAGGAGTGTTCAAAAGTGCTGAACAGAAGTAATCTAAACCCTAGTTATTTCCATTCTGCATACAGTTAGTTGTGAGGTTGACTGCAACGCAGTCCATGTAACGGTTTATCTTAACAATTTTCCGGAACTTTTTCTTTTTATTAATATGTATTAATTGTCAGGATAAGGTAGACGAGTCGGCATGCAAGATTTTAACTGATTACCAAACTGCCACAGTGACTCTTTTGACACTATTAGCAGCTTCACCCGGTGATGTGAGTAACTACTAATCGTGAATTCTTCTCACATGCATGTCGTATCAATGATTTATGTCTCTCTTTGAAGTAAAAAGATTAAAGTATTGCTATTTTTCGAAATGGTATTTTATTGCTTGTGCTTTCAAGCTAACTTTTTTTGTGCTGTTGATTTTTTTAATTGCTAGATTATAAAGCTCTATACATAATTTTTATAAGATTATAAAGAAAGATGTAGCAGTTGAAAACACTTCATTCAGTTTATTTATTTTTTAGAAACTTATCCATAAAGCAAATAATCAATTGAAACAATATTTGAAGGACGACTTTCTCATTTTGAGGATGGGGAGTGTCACATTTTGACGACTTTCTCAAATTGGGTTTTGAACACCCAATTTAGATTGTTTGATTTAATTTTTTTGAAATAAATAATCACTTATATTTATTAGTTTCCGTAGTTTTTGAAAGAATAAATGTTTATTTTCCTAAGAATAATTGAGTATTTTCTTAAAAATAATTGTTAACAAAAACATGCACACATTATTTAGATTATTTTGAATAATTGGAATAATGCAAATTGTGCATCACTCTTCTCATTTTCTATAGGATGAGGATTGTGCATCTGATAGGATTTTGAGTCAAAGGGAGCTTCTAGAGAGCCAAATGCAGGACCTCAAAAGCTTGGTTTTGAGCACGACCCAATCTTCATAACTCTTTTTTAAGCCATGTTTAGTACTGAGTCAGGCTTCGTCTTTATGATGCACTGATTGTACTGTCTATCTCAGGTGCAAAAAATCTGATACGCTGCAATTTGCTAAGTAGACAGTGCTTGGACATTAGATTAGATTTTACTGTGGATATTCATTTTACTCTTAATTCACATTTGCAGGAAAACCTCAAATATCTGTACTCTTTTTTTACAACTGAAAGAGTATACTGGTTTATAAACTATTCTGGATTAGTAGAGGAAGTCCAAAATTTGTTTATAAACCAATTTAACTAGTCACAAATTGAAGGTATACTGGTTTGCAGAAGTTGTGTAGACTAAACCAATTTGCAAAATGACATTTAATCATTTCATCATTAATAATTACATAAATTTGTCTCAGTTATTTGAAATTTAAAGCAATGACATATTAGTTTTTATTTAACTCAACTTGTGTAAACTAAGTCTATGTAAGTCTCTCGTGATCAACGCGTGCAACAACAGTTTTCTGTACCTTCCCACATGCAGTCATTTTTTATTTTGAACCGATTAATTTTTGCTTTGCCACATTTTTTGCCATATTTTAATTAATCATATTCGATCGTCTCTAATATTGTATCTTCTTTTACTCATTTGTTATATAGAAAATTAGGGACTAAATGTTAATGAACATTAATTGCATTCGAAGCGTCTTTTAAGTTTGGATTGATGACAGCTAGAAATGTTTGGACTTTTTGGCTTCTCTTACGCAGTCATTTATACGAATATTTTCCACATAATATTGTTATATCATATATTGGATAAAGTAAACTATGAAAATAGTAAAATTAATTTCAGAAAATGACATAATTTGAAAGGACTGATCCGAAATGTACTAAAGGGAATGATGTCAATACGGATATATAACTCCGAAAACCGATTTTTATTCCTTTTGAATTTCGTATTTCAGAATACGGAGAAATTGTACTTTGGATTCAGTTCTCCAAAAAGACGAGCTGATCAAGAAAAACAAACTACCAGCTTTCCAGTGATTTTAGCAAGGCAAAAACTACCTGCACCTCTCCATTTTTAACCTGTATTCCATTACTGACGTTGAAAAGACTAAAATATCTTTTGTGTTTATGATTAAATTTCTTGAGAATGTTTTCTGAAATCTATTTCTAGAACATATTCCAGAACATATTTCTAAAAAATACCTCCTCATGAAATAAAATATCAAGAACATTTTTGGTATTTTTGAAATTAATGGGTTGCAGGTTGGATGCAGGAAGCTTTTGCCTTCTAGTACCGTATTATTTGATTGAAAAACCATTAAAACGAGACTCATGAAATACTTGAGAATGAGGGGGGCGGGGATGTTAGAGGGTACACAAGGGTAATATTGAAATTTAAAAGATAATAGAGGTGTAATTTGATATTTATAGGGTGTACGAAGATGAAACCTTTCTTCAATGCTAAATAATACCTGAACAGCACTTATGAAAGACAAATTCTTCCTCCACCCTCATACCCTCTTCCTGCACCCCCATATAATTTTTTTATTCCATGACTGTCTTTCATGAAATTACATAAATACCCTCCCCTTCGTTTTTTGAAATTGTGAACCGGATGGGGGTGCATCCGGTTCTCATTTTTAAAAAAAATACAAACCGGACGACTCCATCCGGTTCTCAAGCCAGCAGATCAGAAAATCCTCAAATTCGCCGTCGACAGCCTCCCAAATCCCAAATCAACTACTCTAATCATCAATATCACCTACTAATTGTTAATAAACATCACAAATTGGTTACCTAATGCTTCTATGAAGGATTAATTGAAAGATTTTGAATAACGAAGGAACGGAAGTCGCGAATGGCTTACCTAAACAGGACAAAGGTTCTCTTAACCGGATGGCTAGCTAACGAAACGGCTGAAGGAAGTATTTGGCTCACTAGCACAGCGAGGAGAGCTTTGGACGATGTTTATTAGCAATTAGTAGGTGATATTGATGATTAGAGTAGTTGATTTGGGATTTGGGGGGCTGTCGACGGCGAATTTGAGGATTTTTCGATCTGCTGGGTTGAGA
>Ga0099825_1003267_pt1 | contig 21617 bp, 12 predicted proteins | sample SiratroredBW_FD_76838 | JGI IMG/M metagenome (GOLD analysis project Ga0099825, IMG submission 76838) | Root nodule microbial communities of legume samples collected from California, USA - Siratro red BW | ecosystem: Host-associated > Plants > Roots > Nodule | place: USA: California | collected... | reverse complement strand
GGATGCACCCCACATCCGGTTCACAATTTCAAAAGATGATAAGGATATTTATGTAATTTCATGAAGGGCAGTCATGGAATAAAAAATATTATATGGGGGTGCAGGAAGAGGGTATGGGGATGGAGGAAGAATTTGTCAAAAGTTTAATGTATGTGGTTTTGGACCAAATGTGCTTCACAACATTTGGACTGGATCCCGAAAATGTTGATTTGAAAATAAGAAGTCTCAAATGTATAATTTAAAATTAAGTATTTTGAATTATATATTCTAAAATCTTCGTTTTGAAATATATCTTTTAAGAATATTTCCAGTAATTAGGAAGCTTTTTATACATTTCGATTAACATTTTCCTAGAAATTTAGATATTTTAAAAGATTAGTTTTGCCATTTCATTACAATAGAAGTTGCAAAATAATTATAAAGTACAGAAAGTAATTGCCCAACCCGACACAGAAAACTCCTAAGCCCAACCCGCTGCGCACTTCTATATATTAATATCTATATTAAACCAAGAAGTATCTCACATCTCCGATTAAAATATTATTAAGCAATATAAAAATGATTATAGAATATGATTATAGCTTTTCCAAATTTGTTTGGAGAAAAAAATAAGAAAATTAAAATAGAATAAATTTCTTCATAAACTAAAATTAGCTTATTTACAAGATAAAAATAATATAATTTTTAAGGTATATTAAACAGCTATAGAACACTAATTTATTTTTTAATAATTTTATCCAAATAAACCTTATTAACCCGAGTCTCATAAGTGTAGCAGAAAGGAACTAATGATGAAAGTTTATTAAATTTTCAGAATTTTTTTAATATATTATAATTATACTTGTGCATACAAGTATGAGTGTATATTTATTAACGGAGACACGTGTGCTTGTCGGTGTGTACATAAATAGATGAAAATACCGAAGAAAATGAAGATTAAAATATTTATAAAATTCATTCCCTATTACTCAGTTTTGAATAATTATCTATAAAAGAAATAATATTCCAACATTTAGATAAAATTAAAATAAAAAATATTTCCTTATAAAACAAATACAGTTTAACAGTACGCGTTTTCTTTTTTTAATATTTATGTTCTTAAAGAAAAGAAAGGGTTTTGGAGTCAAAGGATGATGGAAGATGGTCCATATATAGAAAAGTGAAAAATTATTAGGTGACACGTGTCCATTCAGCTGAGCGAGTAGGCATGTGTGCCTGCCTTTGTGTTCCAACAGCAACCTTAAAGTGTTGTAAAATTCTGATCACTATTCAGTTTGTGGTTTCCAACCTTTTTAGCTGTCATTGATTTCTGCAATCCAAAAAGACTCATTTTTGTTTGTGCCCACTACACTCTTCCCACGATCCTCAAAAGCTCACCCTTTTTCTTCTTCATTCCAACCCTTCTTCTTCTTCTGGTATCTTTCTCATTCATTTCATTCCTTCTTATGCTCATCTTCTCTTCTGTGTGCTTTTACTTCATTTTGCTGGGTTTATCAACTATTTTGTAAAATTTTATACTCCTCCTACGATCAATTGTTTTGTTTTGTTTTTTATAAATCTTCTGAACTCCATCACCCTTAACTCATCTAACATCCCCATCTGATATTTATTTAACTTCTGATTATTGAAATTATCTGAGTTGGGCTGATACCTTTCCTTTTATCAAATCCGCAATCTTTGGGGTTGGATCATGGTTTCTTGTTGGTTTTACTTCTGAATGTAGACCTTTTCAATCTTACTTTTTTACACGGGATCCTATGTGTATCGAAATTTTTCTTAGGTAAATAATAAATCATTGCTTAAAACTGATGTAACACTGACAATCAAGGATGCCTCTCGATTTTCTGGTAATTGGAATGATAGAAATACATACTGAAATGTGGCTTTGAATTATTTGTCTTGTGCATCAATTATTAATTATATATGACATGTGGCATATCAGTTCTTCTCTGGAAGCTTCCTTCACAGGTTGGCTATAGTAGCATCCCAGCCAAATTTCTAAATAATTAGTGACTTGTAAAATGCTTTATCCTTTTCTTGACCCTATCTTTATAAGCTATAATACTAGAATTTTAATTTTGATTTTGATTGTAGGTGTTGCTTACTGACAACTTGGGTACCAATGTTTTGCAGACGTCAGTGGTCTGAAAGATTTCTTCTAGCACATCCTGCTCCTTCCTAGTTCCTAAGAGGTGATAAGAAAATGCAACTGTATCATCATCCATTTGATTTGGACAGCCAGAAGGTGAGACTTGCGTTGGAAGAGAAAAGCATTGATTATACATCACACCATGTCAATCCCGTAACTGGCAAGAACTTGGATTCTTCATTCTTCAAGATGAATCCCGGTGGAAGACTCCCAGTTTTCCAAAATGGCTCTCACATCCTTTACAAGACTATTGATATAATCCAGTATGCATTCTTCACAACTTATTCACCATCCTCTTAATGTTATTTATTCCCTATATAAACATTTATTTCTCATAAAGTGAGCTTACAAAACTATAATTGGTTTGCACTCTATACTATAAATTGTATACTATAATTGGTTGTATTTATAGTTGATGCCAAATATCTAACACTCTTCCTATGCTGAGAAGTGGATATCCATCTAATGAAATGGTACCATCTTATGTTTGATACCATCTTAAACTCTAGGGACAAGAAATATATTGAACTGCAATCGTGTGTTTGTTAGACAAGATACTGTAGAAAATGAATCGATAAGTAAATATAGAAAATTTGATATCTTTTAATAAAAGAATATGATACGGGAATAAATAATAATACATATATAATCTACATATAGGATTAGATTCTTATTTTTATGATTATATTGCACTTTGAAGATTTATGCAGCATTAGAAGTAACCCCCACGGAAATTAGTTTTTGCTGTCACAACCCCTTTCGACATATTTATCAAGGAAGGGATTCTATCATGTTGAGTTTCCACATGACCATATCAAGTAAAAATAACGAAGATTATGCTTCTTCATGGAAATTAAACAGGTGGGACTATATTAAAATTTGTTATGTTTGATAGAGAGAAACGCAAAATTTTCACATGATACGGCCATGTGAAAATTCTGCATGAGAGAATCCATGATCTATTTATTACTTTCCAAGTCAATTCCCTTGAAGCAAAAATTGCAGTATTGTATATGCTACTTTGGATAAAGGATTGGTTTTTACGGTTGCTTGATGAAGCTTAATCCCTTAACCTAAAACCAAGTTGAATTACTTTCATATGCTTTTTTACTGTGACTTATGAGTGGGCATTTTATAGTGGTATTGGATTTTCAGGTACATAGAAAGAATTGCCGTGTTCTCCTCTGGGTCTGAAAATATCACTAGCAGTAACAAGCAAGTGATTGAATGGATGCAGAAGGTACAAGAGTGGAATCCTAAGTATTTTTCCCTTGCCCATGTTCCAGAGAAATACAGGATATATGTTTCTAAGTTCTTAAGGAGAGTGGTGATTGCTAGAATGTCTGAGTCTCCAGAATTAGCAGGTGCTTACCATAGGAAGTTAAAAGAAGCCTATCAGACTGAAGAGAAAATGAAAGAGTCAGATGTGTTGATGAGGAGTAAGGAGCATTTGATTAGACTGCTTGATGAAGCAGAGAGGCAGCTGAGTGAAACGCCTTATTTAGCAGGTCAAGAGTTTACTATGGCTGATGTGATGCTCATTCCAGTGTTGTCTCGTTTGGCTCTCTTGGATTTAGAGAACGAGTACATAACTGGGAGGCCAAACATTGCTGAGTATTGGGTTTTGGTTCAGCAGAGGCCTAGTTATAGGAAGGTGATTGGTAGGTATTTTGATGGTTGGAAAAAGCACAAGACATTGTTAAAAACTTGGTGCTTTGTTCGTATTAGAAGTTTGCTGAAGAGATACTAGTGAGGTACATATTGGTTGCCAAAAGAAAACTGCACAAGTGATATATGAAAGAGCTTTTTGTGTGTTGTAGATAAGGAGTTGTTATTATAATAAGCCTTGTTTGTATTTTTCCTTGTTGGTTACAAGAATTGTTTTTAGAGAGAAAAGGGGGATTCATTTTTCTTTCTCCCTTGCCAAATGGTGATGCTAGGCACTAAGCTTGGATTTGTTCCAAAGAAGGGAGATTGAGCGATGCATGTTAAGTTCAGTCTCCAAAACAAGGACTTAGTTGGTACTAAGGTTTCCAAAACAAGAAGAGGCAAATTTGTGTTTGTTCAATCCATTAGCAATTTCTGTGCAATGTTGTATACTGATATGGGAATAATAATTTCTTTTTATGAGAATCGTTACTAGTTTTGTGTACACTTTATTTTGGTATTTTTAAATGCAAAAGCAACAGTGAAGTACTCGTTTCACACGTTTCTGCCTCCTCAACGGATTCCTCTAGTGCTGTACATTTTCTTCTTGTTCTGTTGTACGATCATCAAAGATCAAACGGAGTTTATATTACAATTCTCACTGCTTGAAAATGTATCTTAGATATAATAAGAATTTATAATATGTTGAAAATGTAAAAAAGAAAAAAAGTATACTATCATCTAACCCGAAATACAGATGATCGGATCCTTGAACATCAACTTTAAAGATAATTACGTTAAAAAAAAAACTCTCATCTTTTTAGGGGGCAATTTAAAACTCTTTAATTATTATTTTAAAATCATTTTGAAGTATTTTCAATCAATCATATTAAAATCAGTTCAATAATAAATTTAGTTACATAAAAATCGACGAAGTTAGAATAGGAGTAGAAAATTCATCTTAATTGGTATGTCTAAAAAATATTTTGTTTGATTAAAAATACTTTTAAAATAAATAAAAATACATAGTTAACCAGAGTAACGAATGTAAGTAAATATATTTATCAACTATTGTTAATTCTTTATCGTGTAGATTTAAATTATAGTTTGTTATTTTTCATTGAAGATGCAAATTTATTATTGTTAACATACGCATTAGTTTTTTTTTTTTTTTTTGTTAAAACATAATCGTAGAAGTATTAATATGGATTTGATTTTCATAGTGTTTATCGACTTTAAATATTAAAAACGTATATTTTTTTTTCTTAATTTTAATATTATTTTATTAATTTCAGAATATTCAGAATCTTACATTATATTTTGAAAACATGTTAAGCAATTCTGAAACTATAATGTTCTGACTATGTCGTCATCTTAGAGTTCCATATGTCATTCCGTATAACTCCATATAAGAAAGTAAATTGAAAACTAGAACAATACTCATACAGATAAAAAGAGAGGAACAACCTCCAACTGCAAACATGTAATAACGTTGGAATTTCAAAACACTCAAGCAGAATCTAAAGATCTATGCTAATAGACGAAGGTAGGCTATTAAATCAATAAAGAATCTCCTCTTACTATATACACCTATACTGGCAAAGGCATTAATACATTTATTGCCTTCTTAATCAATACAGAATGTTTACAAGTTTCAAGAGTATCCAGTGTGTTTCCAAAAGGTAAAAGTTACAGTTCTAAAAGGAGCAGTAGTTTTACCATTATATTCAAAAGTTTTACCGGTATTTCTTGACGAAGTTTCACCCGATTTAATGACTGTTCAGCTTTTACTACTTCAACACTTTTTTCTCCTCGAAAAGTCATTAAATTCTGCCTGAGTTTGCCGTTGAAGAATAAGAACAAAATAACTTCGAAATAAAGTTGCCAACAACTATGAAAAGAAAAGGAAATTGCCCCCATAAAAAAATAGAAACATTTCTTCCCAAATTCTCAAGGCATCCACAGGCATAACTTCGAAGGTTTTGAACCATATAAAACACGTTGTATCCTTAAAAAACAAAGAACAAACTTCAAAAAAATAATACAAAATAAATGAGCCCCAAAGAAAATAACTGATCTTTGGGATTCAAATAATAAATCAGACAGGAATAAGATAGCAAGGGAAGTTGTAAATATTTTTACTTGTAAATAAAGAAACGGTTGAACAATAGTCTTATCAGTGGTCAATGCTGTGCGTCAGCATTAGAGGTTTTCCATATTGGGAGAGAATTAGAAGTCAAGAGAAACACCCGCCCATCTTGAAGGTTTGGGCAGGATCGTTATTAGGAACAGGAGTTCCACAGGTAGGGTAAAAAATGAAGGAGAGGAATGCTGAAATTGAATGATATTTTCATTGAATAATAGATTCAGGAACGAATGAATTGACAGTACATTAATGTATAAGGAAGAAAAAAGAAAACAAAAATAATTTCTTTTTCCTGTGAACAATATTGCTGCTGTGCAAGCTAATAAATATTATTGCCACCTTTCTCCTCTCTACAGATTGCATCCTCCGCATCACAAGTATCTTCCGACTCTTTTGGTAAATCTACATCTATACTGCACAAATCACCACTAGAGTTGTTCTCATTACATTTCCATGCATTCCTCTGGAACCATGGTCGATGTATTTTCGAGTTATTCCATTTCTGCTGTTTATAATACTTCCTTACCAAATCATGGGAGTCACCCTTCATTCGTTTAGCTTCGTTTTCCTCGAACAGAAGGTTTGACTCTTCAGGGTTAGCACCAGTTGTGCTGGGAATCATATCATCTGCGCAACAACTGACCATACTATTGTTATCACCCTCCTTAACTTCAGCAGGCTGATCAATTATCATAGCACTATTATTATTAGAAGGTTGACAGTCTTTGTTGTCCCGAGGATAAGGGGGTAGTGGAGGAAATGGAACGAAAGGTATGCCGGGTGCAGTGACCCAACGCTCTGGAAATTCAGTATTAGGTGTTCCATATTGGTGGGCAACAGACCATGGCATTCCATATGCTACAGGCAAGCGAGAATTAAATTTCCTTTTTGAATGACCAACTACTGAATCAGAGGGACATCCAGAACGGCTTGCATTTTGCAATGCAAGATTACCAGAGTTTAGGGAAGAAGCATTTAATGGACCTATTGGACACGAAAACCCTGGTGGAACATCCTCATGAATGTTCTGGCTTTCACCAATGGAGGTCATAACGGCATCAGAAAGTGGGTTTGTCTCTGCCGGTTGATCCCATCGACTCTTGCGCTTCCGTTTTTTACCTCCTTTGATTTCAAGCCCATCTAGAGAGTGGGCAGGACAGCTTTCCTGGGTATCAGCATCTACTGGAGTTCTCACGAGCGTCGATTGCTGACTACAGTCAATTGCTTCTGCAGCCCTTAAATCCTGCTCAGGTCTATGACTGTGTGATGCTGAAAATCTGTTACCACTGAAACTTCTGTGAGATTCCATTCTATTATCATCCCTGTCCAAATAGCCATGTTTTCTGTTGGATCTGGGAAACCATCTGTCTCGGAAGCTTCGAGCAATTTGATGGACCTACAAGAGCAAACAAAACAACAAAAATATTCCTAAGATTCTATTCCTTGTCCCCGAAACAGATATATACAAATGGTTGAAAATAATCCTCTAAAAAGAACATTTCTTGGTACTTATGTGCACTTTAGAAATGAACAAGCTAGCATAACAGATACCTGTTTGTCATCATGCTCTGTCAGAGAAAGCATTGACTCTCTAAAGCTGAACAGAGAAACAAATTATTAGCGCAAATTATTTGAAGAAACAATTACAACATCAGTACAAATTATTTGAAGAAATAATTACAACATCTTTTCAAGTCAAAATAAAAGTGAAAATGATTTGAAGATTCGCAGCAATGAAATACTTGATTCGACATCAGGCTTCAAGACAAAAACTACAGAACGGCAGAAAATTTAGTGTTTTTACATCGATAGGCAAGTGACAATGATATCAAATTGTTTATAGAATGAAACAAAAAATCTATGTACATGAGACAAGAGTACCAAGAATATTAGGATAAGAGGACTTAATTAGGAAGAAGAAGAATAGAAGGGTTCATTCAGATAACTTCTCATTTGTAAATTGAGCATAGGCTCTTTACAGAGGGAAAACCATTAGGAGAAACTTTCATGCTAGTCCTTGTTCTTTTCATTCAATTTGATGAATATATCTTTTCTTTATCAGTCCATCTCTTGGTTCCTGACAATTTGGTCCAACCTTCCGGATCTTTGAGGGAAAATCAGTGTTAGATATGGAGGAAGCACACGTTTGGGCCCAGAAGATAAGAGCTGCTAATCTGCGTGAGGACAGACCCCATTGGTTGGATTGCTACGACTGAGAAATTGAAGTTCAAGAAATCCATTCATCCAATACATTGTAATTGGCATTTATAAATGTGAAGGTTGTGGCGATGCTTGGTTATATACCTAGAGCCAAAAGATCCTAAATTCAGATTGGGAATAATTTTCTACAACTTTGATCAAAAGATTCAGAGGTAGCTTTGGTAACCACGTCTTTGAAGAATTGAATACCTCAAAGCAGGAACAGCAAACTGAGACAGAAACCCATCCAAGGGATAATCATAGCAGAGGGCAAGACCAGCAGCCAGATTCTTGGCAAAGAGTGACAAGAACTCCAATAACTGTGTTGAGACCTGTTCTTGGGCAAGTAACGTAAGTGGCAGGATAAGCCCATTGGATGGCGCCATTGAAAAGTTCAGTAAGGTGCAGTAGATAAAGGCAACAGAGACAATATATGAACAACCCAATTCTGATATGAAGTCAAAACTTGACTCCGTGTATGTAGATTGCATGACATTGGGAAAGAGGTGAAGCAACCGAATAAAGGATTCAGGTTTTGAAAATCATTGTCAGGGTAATAAAGAAACAAGAAATAAGGGGAAAAAGTTGTTCGAGACACAATGGACAGGCCAAGGAGCAAAGAGACAAGAACCACAGTCAATATGAGGATTTCAATGATGACAGAGCAATGGAATTTTGGCCAAGTAGATGTTGCAAATAGCAGCCACCAAAAACCAGGTTACATAATGCCTACACATAACTCCACCACCACTGGAGCCACCGGATGCCAGCTTACAAGTAATTAAATCGCTACCAGTGAAAAACCATGTCATAATAGACATTCTTTCAATTGGGCTTCATCAAATATAATGCAGCTAGCCCAAAATTACAAAGGGGCAGAATTGACACCGTATTCACTGAAGATAAACTGTACATACTTAATGAGAAGTGCAACGTTGATTCTGCTCAAACATTCATTGGGACTTTAGCTACAAAAATCAAAATTTCCTTCCACTTAGGTGACAAGATATCTCAGTACTTAATATAAGATGATGAAAGACGAATTATGATCAAGGACATATAAGTTCATCTTCGGGGCCACAAAGCTACGAAGCAAAACAAGCAAAATTAAACAACATGCTTATTGGATATGAATAGAAGAAGAAGGAAGGAAGGATAGACTAAGAAAAGTTGTCATTTGAAATTGTGCATCAGCTCTTCGTGAAGGGGAAATCCTTGGAGGAGAAATTTCTCTCCTATTACTATTTCATTCATCCTATTTGTTGAAAGGATTACTGACAACAAAGGTCACGGAGGATGGTACCACTCTAGTACCGTGTTGAGGAAAGAGAAACCAAGAAAGAATATAATAAATTTCGTATCTTGGCTACACACAAAAAGTATTCTTATTTACAATTAATGAGATACAATAATAAGTACAAATATCAATATCTAAAAAAGAGAAATATTTCTTACGATATTTCCCTATCAAAACATATCATATCTCTATTTAAAACAATCAAATCACATCTCTAACAATATTTAGTAAAATTTATTTTCTTTCTCATTCTGATTCTTAGTTTCTAATACATTCTCTAATTGCTTATCAATTACTACTAATTGTCATGTCATACGAGTAAAATGTAAAAAATTAAATAAAATAATATTGTAAGAGATTGTACATCTCCAATAGTAAGTAAAAATCAAACTGTCAATTGATGCAATTCCCTCCTCCCAAAAATATGGAATAGGAAAACGGCGATGACTTGAAGTAAACATATTTCATGCTTAAAACCACTTTGACAATAATGTTTTTTTGTATCTTATGCAATGATATTCGTACTAGACAAAAAAAAAAGGTAATGAAGAAAAAGCCATAAATGAAAACTGCTACTTCAGTTCTACAATACAACAAATGATACAATTACCCTAGTAAATTTGGGGAGAAGTATATAATTTAAAAATTTCTAACCTCTCCATTCCATGACAAGGAGGACCACCATTAATCTGTTCAGGTGTCAAAATCTTGCTTGCTGCTAGGTACTCTAAGACCTGCAAAAAAAAAAAAAGAGGTGATCGAGCAAGGGCCATATATTATCTTAGTACTCATACTTAGAGAATGAGAGAATGAAGAATGATGAACAGCATAGAAAAGACTAGGATCTGCCAGCAATCAACTTATTAAATAATATAGGATGGTCAATAATGAAGAGGAATAAAATATATTATCAGCTTTTAGAGTTCACAACATTACCATTGGAGAAAAGTTCCAAAATATATTTTTAAGTGTCAGATAAGAAATAATATCATAACAATCATATAACATGGAGAATTCAACACAAAAGTCCCCAGGTAAGAAGTTTCAGAAGGAATTCAATTTTTAAGAGGATTAAAATACCATAATTCAAAACAACTTTATCAGTATTTAATCCAAAGAAAAATTAAAAGATAGAATTTTTTCATGGGATTTTTTAAAAGCAAAATGAGAAGATTTCAAATAACTCCTAAAATAATGTAATTCCTTCATTAATCCAGAATCTCACTGTCGACTCTCTCAGAAATTTTATGTGCACTCTTACTTCATAGCACCTCTCTCCCTCCTCCCTTCCACACTTCTTTCATATTCCTTCTAAATTTATTTGAAGCAATTAAATTCCTATGCATTTCCAACCCCTTTTTAGTATAAAAGAAATCCTTAAGAATTTTGAAATTCTATATCCAAACACAATATATATATATATATATATATAGAGAGAGAGAGAGAGAGAGACACACACACACACACACAACACACACAACCTCTTAGTCAAAAGGAATATAACAAAAACCAAAAACTACAAGTAATCTGAGCACCTTAAGAAGCTTTCGCAGGATTGGAATTTTTTTGAAGTCCTGCCTATACTGCTTCATAATGTTATGTAACATCTGTAAACCTGAGAAGCAACGATATAGTTACATGGAAAACCAACAAAATGTCCAATGAGTTCACAAATTTCAGATATGTAGGAAGAAAACTGCATTACATAGCAGGAAAATATATATTACCATTTTTGTTAATTATATCATTCAGCACTGCTCTAGATTTTGTTTTCAGAAGGGCGTCAAGTATCATGGAAAGATCTCGATTACTGCAACCAAAGTTTAAAATCTCCGTTACAAAGTATTTACAGGTCCATGAAGCAGGGAAAAATCGAATATAACAGTATATAATGTGTGCTTTAATGAAAAAAAAAAAAAAGAATAAGCAGAGAAGAAAGGACCTTTGAATTGCTTCACCGTTGCTTCTATCACCAGATGCCACAGTGAGAAACAAGAGCTTCAAGTACCCTTTGGTAGCATCCTGTTACAAGAAAAAGGGCGAGGGCAGTCAAATGGTGAAAACTAAACATAAAACTGCCTTGGTAGCAAGGCCAGTAACACCTCCAACATAAAGCCATTCAGAAGTAATAAAATTGAAAGAGAAAAAAAAAAAAGAACAACAGAAGACAAAGTATTTCTTTTAATTGATTACAAAATAAATAAATTCAAGGTCTACAGCACTAGAGATTGATATCTCTTGCTTTGTTGCATAACCAGTATTAACTATGAAAAAACAAAGTGGACCACACATGCATGCCCTAGCTTCCAAATAAATGTACCTATTTGAAATATTATGTTCACTTGGCAAATAAAAAGTACTGACCTTTCTTTTGCTTATTCCCCCATCTCCATCCAGCAACTCATTAAGTTTCTCCTGAACTGCAGGTAACAAAAAGGTTTATCCATTAAAATTGATCTTAATGACCATGTTCCTAAACAAATAATGATGACCAACCTGCTTCAAACCGTCCATTGGAAGAACCTTCTACTTTTTTGTGTTTGACAGATGACAACTGCAATCGATTGGTTGTCACCTCAGCTTTAAGGCCATTTGGAAGATTAGCATGAACCTTCCCCTTTTTAACAGCACTTAACTTATGATTCTTCCTGCCTTCAATTATTTCAGACTTGGACTCCCTATTACTACCAGTAGAATTAGATAACTTGCTAGCAGTTGTAAGGGGAGAAGAAGTATCTAATCTGTGAGTGGAAGAAGTTTTGTCTGCAAACTCTGATTCCTTTTCCTTTTCATATCCTTGTACGGTGGGCATGGGTTTGCTTGTTACATCGTCCATTTGTTGAGAAATTTCTTCAACTTGAACAGAAAACGGTGACTTGCCCTTTGAATCCTCCATTTCTGCTGAGCTGTGCAACAGAGAAACAGCAGAGGCAGGGTTCACAGAACTTTCTTTCTCTGGAGAACCATCAGAATCTATAGCAGTTGTAGACTTTTCCAATATATCCCTGCCTTTTACCATATTTCTAGCAGATTGCGTATCCACATTATTAATATACTCGGGTATGGGTACAGCATCTTCAATTTCACCATCTTTGGTAAGCATAACAGGTTCTGGAAATTCTTCTTCTGAATCACTTTGAACTATCAGGTCAGCATTAAGTGGATCACCACCACCTATATAACCTCGACAACTAGGTGAACCACAATAACATTTTTTTGCAGCAGCACCAAAAACCCTTACATAGTTGTAGTCAAATGTCAATTCTTCATCCTGGGGAAGGTGTTGGTAAAAAAAGTTCAGCTTGGCACAAAATACTAAACATTAAAACTTAGCATCTAGTTTCATAATCCAAAACTCGTAAAGTATGAAAATAGGACCTCCAAGTCCTCCAAGTTAATACTTCAAACTTCCAAAGTCACACACTATGAAACGTAGAAGCAACAATGTTCCACAACACAACTGCAAAATCTAGTGGAATTAACAACACACACGTGAAAGTAGTAAGTGGAGGCCGAATGCACACCTGCTTAATATCCCTCAATGCAAACAGTCCAATACAGATCTCCCCATTCACCATCCACTGTTAAAAGAAAGGATCAAACACAAGGTCAAGTAATTGAAAACAACAGCATAATTATGAAATTCGTACTCAAGGAACTAATACGGGCAAACTGGCATAAATAATATGTTCAGGAAAAAATAGCTCCCAATAATTAAAAGAAAAGGTTCTTTAGCAGTAGTATCATTGCCTTAATTAAATAAACCTAAAAAAGGTAATAATAATCACCTTTTCAGTCCGACAATTAGGATCACAACTATGATTAATGAAACGACCCAAGTTTCCTTTCGCACTTGCATCTATCACCTGAAAATAAGAATTGTGAATGACAAAGTAGTCTCTAATAACTAACAGCTCAAAAACTAAGAGTAATAGGGAGACAATAACAAATCATGCTGAAAGAGCTAAAAAAATTGAAACATGTTAAACATCCAGATGAGAGATATGTTTTGAAGCATCGAGGTCACGATAAATACACATTCCAGAATAATCAAAAGTAGAGGAGTGAATACCTCAAACAGCTATCCTTCAATTCTAACATTCCCATTCACACAAGCTATGTTATGACAGATGGGTAAAAGATATTTGCTTGGAAAAAAAAAGAAGGGTTCATGTCAAGAACAGTTAGTTAGCAGGATTATTTAGATTATTAAATAGGGGGATGGAAGGGTAAGAGGAATAATTATACATTGTTACTTGTTTTGCATTTGAGAATTGAGCAAGTCGAAAGAGCCTTTAGGAGAGATCTTTCTCCTTTTTATGCTCCATTTTCAGTCAAGAAATACAATCATACTTTTAATTTCACTATTTCAATTGTGGGTGGATTCACAATCAAGTTGTTGGCAGAAGTGAACCAGAAATTCATTTAACATACCACGAACAGTAAATTAATTTATATTCCAAACAAGATACGTTTCACAATCAATTATACTATAGTAGAGCAAGCTTCCCTTCAAAGGCATGGTTTTCATAATGAGATGGTTTCTGGGTTTCCTAATTCTCTACGAGGCTATTTCTGAGGGGAAGGTAATATGGATGTTGTGCTATTATAAATTCTCATAGCACCTACAAGATCAGGAGATATAATGCAAAAAGAATTCTATTCCAACAAAATTCCCTTATTAATTTTTCATTGAAAGAAGGGAAGAGAAGAGAATTTCCACAGCACGTGCATAGGAATGCATTATAGGGGAAGCTAAATGACATCTACTAACTATCTATTCATGTAAAAAATTGTGTTGTCTAACACACTCATGAACAAATCCATATGCACTTCCGGCCCAAACAGTTAAATTTTACTTTGCTAAAAAAAACAAATATAAAGGTCAAATTCATACCTCACTGCCATTCAAAGTCATAAAATAGAAATGTCGATGACCCTTCAAGGCATATTCTCTTTGCCGTGCTTCATACGTTTGCATATCAAGCACCTGTTTGGACCATATATTGGAAATTTCAATATCTAAAAGTGAATGATGTGCACAAGTTGAGCATCACCTTTGCATATACAACATAAAGCGCATAAATGCCCCTATATAGAACAGCAGTGCAAATTATAGCACTATAAGATATAACATAATCCATTAATCACAGAATCCATCCAATATTCTTATTCCTACTCCATTAACAAGAGAAGTAAGCTGATTGTCAGACATAAGCTATTATTTATCCCCATACAAGCATATACTATAAGGTTGAGTCGTTCTAAGTGGTGGATCAAATCAATCCTAATGAAGAAAACCCATTTTCTTTGCCCTCAAAGCCTGATGGCTTTTTTCCACAGGTGCTACTGCATATCAGTACAATATTCGTTGCTTACTACTCAAGCCAAACTGTTAATATTTTTCAATGGCTCCTCACTGTTATTTAAAGAGTAATTCAAATTGTAAAAAAAAAAAAAAGCAAGACAAGCTATCTCCATTTTAAGGATGCACATGGTGGTGATTTAACCTAAATTCAGCAAAAGAAATGATTAGGGGGAAAGAAACAAAAGAGAAGAGTTCAGTGTAACAAATTTAACATAACTGCACCTATAACTTCGAAGAGGGCAATACTAAATCTTCCTTCCCCAAAAACTATAGCTACAATAAGGAACCAAAGCATAAATATGATGACAAAATTTGATAATCATCCTCAACAGTCAATAGTTCAAGTATCATAACAACACAAGTAAAATTGCTGAATTAGTATAGGGATAATAAAAAGGAAGATTTTACATTTTACCTCTCCAACGTATTCAATAAGAAACTGGCCTTGAGCTACATTGCCAAGTGCCTTTAGTCCATAACCCTTTTTCCCACATTTAAACCATCTCAGACTAGCATACTTGCGTTTTTGGAACTGAAATCAAACATTTGTCTGAAGTCATGCAATTTGTCAAAAAGACCAAATATTAGTATATATTTCATAAAAAACCAAGTTTATAAACCTGCTGGTTAGAACAACGGTCCCCACACGGGCATGTTCCGTGTACACATTCAATATTAAGCATCCGATTTAGGCATTCATCCCCACAGCCTAACTTTCCTTCTTGAGGTGGCTTGCAATGACAGACCATTATCTGATACAAATTCGAGGTGTAATGAATTCAGGAATATAACACTGATGCACAATTTTCAAATTCCAAAAAGCTTAATTGAAACCTAAATGTCATCCATCATGATTAAATAATAAACCTCAATCAAAAGGTAAAATAAAACTGACAGTAACTATTGTAATAGCCAAAGAAAAACATATTTTAGAAATTGGAAGCAAGGCAACCGAATAAGTAGTTCTCCAAAATAGACAAGAAAATAATATAAGGCAACAATTCATCCCATCCTCTGCAGAGAACATCCACCATATAAGAAAAGAAAAATAGTTAAAGTCATTTAGGCAGAAGCGAAGCTACTTTGCTTGAAAAAATAAAGGACATGGCCCCGGCAAGTTTTTTAATTCTCTATTTTATATGTAATCTTTTTATATATAATACAAATATCAAAATTTAAGAAGGTGGATGAAAGAATTTCATCAACAGTACTCAATTTTACAATTTGACAAGTCTTACATAACATATGAATTATATTTATGGTAGGCACAAATTTACAATAGAATAATAAAAATAATATAGAGAAAATTATATCAAGTGGAAATCTTAACCGATATATAGCAATACATTACTTTCCTTCAAATAGTAATTTAATGACTCAAATCTACTGGTTTATGAGGTAGTGTTTTTTAATATCTTGTATATATATGCAATATGGTGACTTGTAGTAATTCAATCATAATTATTCTTCCAAATTCAGTAAAATTGCTCCAATATATGAAACTAGCGTAGTGTCTACATAATGTGAAGTAATTTGCATATAAAATTACTCTATACAAGACCATTGTATTGAAAGACTATTGGAATTCTAAATTTATACAGTGATTATTGCCCAAACATATGAAATTTTATGATAAGAGATGGAAACAGTTTCGTTTAAAAGGTAGTTTTTGTATTTGCCCACCCCAACTAACACAGTCTAGCTTCACCACTGTATTTAGGTATCTGCTCTTGATAATGATCAACTCTGATTCAGTTGGGCTTCCATGAAACTGTAGCCTTTTCACATTTCTTAAGGAAAAATAATAAGAGGTAAACTTGAAGGAGATCAAAGAACCCTCCTGGAATAAAACATAATGCATATGTACTCAAGAAAGAAAGAATGTATGCAAAGCAGCACATCAAAGCTCTCAGTCCCTCCGCAAGTCATATAAGGAAATCAACATAACCAGTTTCACTAATCCAACATTATCACTTGTGTATTCTTAAAGAAACACACAAGTAACACAACTTGATCAAATTATGTAATATGATATTCATTTGTAATAAATAAAAACTAGAACAATTCAGGACCTCATCAATAGTCTGAGTTTTATGGCTACGATGCAGGAATTCATTGGTGAAAATATGGGTAAAAGTTGACCCCTGGGAAACTGCAATGCATAGAGCAAATTAAACGTCAGACAATAAGACAACATGATATTCCTAAAACAGTATAGCTTCAAACTTAGATTTCATTTGAAAAATAAAAAACTCATGACAAACTTGCTAACAAATGTAAATACCAAATGGATGCCGATATTCTAGTTCCTTAAAATTTTTGGAGCCTTCATATGCATCTTCTTCACCGGAGGCATCTGATAATCCCAACTCTGCATTAATCTCTGCATTTGACTTTTCTTGAGGGACAGCACAGTCAGCAAAGGCTCTATCACCGCTGTCCTTACATGTCCTTCAAAATAAGATCACCCAAGAAAATATGCAAGTTATTTAAACTGTGAAAAATATGTTTAAGGCTCCATATGCAATGACATAAGAGGACTGAAACAATTAACTACAACTATAAATCATGACTAATTAATGAAAACTATGCAATTAAAACCCAAATTATCACTGGTGCACATGGTCAATTAAAAGTGAAGACAATTGTGAAAAAATTTATTACAGACAAGTACATGATTATATCATATTCTGCCTCTTCAGCTTCTAAGCAGGTATTATAGAAAAATAATAATAGAGTAACATGAGTGAAAAAAGTCATACCACGTACGGTTAGTTTCATCAATTTGGTCTGCAAGCAGAGCTGGAATTCGCCTCCATTTGTAACAATCATCACATCGCACCCACGCATTACGGGGAGATGGAAGCTGCCCACCCAGTCCAACACCAGACAGCATGTCCAAATTAGATATGTTGACTGATACTTTGTTGTCCTCAGCATTAACTTTTCCGACAGCATCCAACTCATAATTTCCAATATTTGCTTCTAAGAGACAAAAATTAAACACATCCTCTTTAATTTCTCAAACCACATAGCTAACACAAACGATTAAGAAATAATAAAATAAAGATTTAGATGATCATAAAGGACCCAATGTCAGTCTTCGATTAATCCAAAAATGCAAAAAACAATATCACACATGATGCTGTCATTTTGGCACATAAAAAAAATACCTGCATGTGGGCGATCTTCCATTTCACATGTAATTTTATGAGAGGCACCTTTTCTCTTGACTTCAGACTTATTGATTGGCTTTTTCTGTTTCTCCTTGCGTGTAAATGTAGTCTTTTTCCTCTCAGCCGAGTCAGAAGCTTTAAATTTGGTCCTACTGACTTTACTAGGTCTAAGACTTTTAGGTAGTTTACGACCCAAAGGTCTTGCAGAAGACAGCATATTTTCAGAAACCTGAGATTCTGAAAATCCATTGTCAACTGATGGTTTTCCACTTGTCTTAATGTCCATGTCATTTTTAACTTTCAAAGCCTCAGCAGAGCCTCCAAGTTCAGTCTCTCCAGAAAGGGACAACGATTCCGGGCACAATTCTTTACTGCTCACAGATTTGCTTATCTGAGTGAAAGTAGACAATTCCAAAGAGTTAACTGCATCCCTACAATTTTTCTTACCCCTGCGGTTCTTTGACTGCTTACCTCTACTGTTTCTAGGTGGACCTTGACATTCATCTTCAGTGATACAAATACCTGAACAGATAAGTTTGTCTTTCTTCTTCCCTCTTTTACTGATGGTAGCATCCAATTTAGAATTTAACTCTTTAGAAGAACCTAAAACAGCATCATGTAAATCTTCTTGATGTCTCTCTCCAGCCTGGACTTCGGGAACCGAATTGATAACTTCAGAATCAGGTGAAGTTCCAGGATCCATACCCTTGTTATTGATAGGTTCAATCAATGCTTCAACCACCTTCTCTGGAGGAGCTGCTAGACAAGGTTCCTCTACATCCCCATCTGCCTTCTCTGTTATTTCAGTATTTTCTTCTAAGGGGGCCACTTGTTCATTTTGAACAAGATCATCCTTATCACCGTCATTGTTGAAAGATTCTGAATTTCCCAATGTCACCACTTTCAACATTTTGTCTTCGAGATTGCTGGCTATTTTCTGAGAAGCTGAACCAGACTCCAAGTGGGAAGCAGAAGCCAAGCCATTAACAGACTCTGGAGTCAAGACATTTGAGCAACTTAAATCAGGTTCTTTCCCAAATTTGATCTTTAGACGAACACGAGTGGTTGAAATGGGACCCTTCTGTACTGAACTCAATGAGCCAGTACTTGCATTATTCTTGACTGCTTTCCCCCTTTGACGCTTGCTTCTACCCTTCTCCAATTCTTGGGCCACAGCTTCACCGAGTGTGCGATTATCTTGCTCAAAAAACTGCTCAATATTCCCAATTGATCCCCAGATAGAAGAACGAGCTGGTTTGGAGAAACAACTTCTTTTCTTTCTAGCAGCCTCTGAGTATAACTTCATATAATCCCCATTTGAACGTGCCACCTTGGTCTTGTTCTTGCCTCTTCTTGAAGCTTTTTTGGTTTGTGTCTTACGGCCTACTTTACTTCTTCGACTATTCCTTTGAGAAAGTAATGGAATGCTTTCGGTGATACAATCAACTTCAACTGCTTCTTTTCCATCATTCTCCATCTGCCCTGGATCGTCCACAGCATTATTGGGAGCAATAGTAGTGGTAGTAGAAACATTATCACCCTTACAATGGAGATCAGAAACATCCTTTGAAGAGAAGTTGGCAATTGAAGCAACAGAGGGCAGGCCTGATTCTGGAGAAGACGGCTTTCTAAAGGTAGAGTTGCTAGTTTCCTCTGAGGAACAATCCTTCACTTTACAGAAAGCATCTTCTATTTGCAGTACAACATTCTTCATTTCACACCCTGCATCCAGCAGGGCAGGCTCACAAGGACAATCTACGGATGAGCTCTCAACAGTCCCATGGCAACCTGGAGATGATGATACTTTTACACATGAATTAATGACAATGATTTCTTTATCAACAAAAACGTTGTCCTTTTCTTCACAAGTACTATTCTGGTCCTCACCATCTTTCGGATCACTTGTGCTCTCTATTTCTGTATCTGCACATAATGCACCACATGGCACTTCCATATCCGGAGTAGGAGATATCTGCCTGCAACCATCAGCTTCTGTCCTAATTGCAGCATCACATTTTTCCACAACATTCAACAAGGGGTCTGCATTTGTCATAATTTCCTGCTGTTCATTTTGCTGGTCGCAATCAACTAACAAGTCAGCCACAGATTCTAATTCCAAGGACATTTCAGAATCCCTGAAATCAAGTACATGATTGAAAGCATCACCAAGGAGACCCGTGTCATCCATTTTGCCTTCAACAACGACGTACTGATCTCCTGTTGCAGGTGATATGTCGCTCTTATCATCCTTCTGCCCATCCGGTTGAGCACAAAGCCTCTGTGAATCATCAGTAGCCAAAGACTGCGAGCGCAAATCAAAGTTTCCCTCGCCCTGAACATTCCCCTCAGAGCCACTGCTAGCACAGGGAACTTCAATGCCCCCGTACGAAACCCCCAAACAATTCAGACAATCATCTTCGGTGGCTTTCTCCAGTGACAACAAATCAGCATTTTCACATTCACTTGCCAAACCCAAAGCATCAGAAGACCCGTCCCCTAGACACCTTGCAGAACCCACAAGGTCCTCTCCCACACAACCATCAGTCACAGTGGACAGGTCAGCATTAGAGTCCACAACATTGCAGGCTTCTTCCAAACAAGACTCCTGCACAGCAACAACCTGCTCCGCAACCTCTGAGCATAAATGCTGCTCAATAACAGACCCTCCAGAGGGATCATTAGCGGTAACAGATCTCCCACACGACCCCATCTCAATCATTCAAAAATCATAAATGACACCGCACCACCACTATCCCGTCACACTCTGATTAACTTCAAAAATCCAATAAACGAACAAAGGTAAAAGAATCGCAACAATGCATCAACCAATACCTAACAACACAACCTCAACGAAACGGTACCTCGAATTAAAGCAGAGTAGCGCACACTGCCTCCACGGGAAAACCTCAGCCCAAAAAGAAAACCCTAGAAAGCGGCATTATCCTGAGACGCTCTGCACGGAAAGAGAGGGCAAATTTTGATTAAGAAAACCCTACTCGCAGAAAATGCAGACGCTGACACGAGTTCCTAGGTGCAAATACGTCAACCGAATAATAATCTATATACCGAAAATTGAAAACAAAAAAATAAAATAACAGAAGAAGAAAATTGAGATACGAAGTTGATTAGAGATAATACCTGCTCTCAGGATGCGCAACAATTGAGATTGAGGATAAGGAGGTTAGGCTTCGGCGTTTTCAACAATGGTTTTTTTTCACAAAAATAATCATAAAAAACGAAAATATTCTTTTCTCTCTGAGTCGAAGAGAGAGAAAGAGTTGGGTCTGCGTCGCGCGCAGAGGAGAGAGAGAAGAAAAAGATGGTTGGTGAAGTTGTCAACGAAAACAAAAATAAAAACAAAAACCAAACCGTTTGAGAAAAAAAGCACAAAACAAAACCAAAGCGCCAGAGAGAGAGAAAAAAAGAGAGAGCGTGCTTCCTTCTTTCTTTCTTTCACTCCAGATTTTTTATTTTTCTTTTTTTCTTTTTTTTTCTTTATAGATTTATAGATAAATAATAAATAATCTAGGAGAACCTAATTCAATGTGGATTAGACCGTTTTGCCCCCACGCACCTCTCATCAATCATCATTTTTCTCTTTTTTTTTTTTTTTTTTTTTTTATTTTTTATCATTT
>Ga0099825_1003262_pt1 | contig 21621 bp, 11 predicted proteins | sample SiratroredBW_FD_76838 | JGI IMG/M metagenome (GOLD analysis project Ga0099825, IMG submission 76838) | Root nodule microbial communities of legume samples collected from California, USA - Siratro red BW | ecosystem: Host-associated > Plants > Roots > Nodule | place: USA: California | collected... | reverse complement strand
ATATTAACTTTATTAAAATTTAGTTTCTTATAAAAAAACAGTTTTATATTAAAAGAAACAGGCATAATAATGATTTAACAGACAAATAAAATTTATGTTAATCTTTTAAAATTAGATTTAAAAACAGTTTCAAAATATTTTGGTCTTATTTTAATTTTAATCAAAGTTAATTTAATAAGATAACATTATATAATAATTTATTGGGGTATGCACTCTAATGGTACATATTCTTAATGTTTAGAGACTTGTGAATATTAGTCTAATAATAGGTCATTAAATGCAAACATGCACTTAGAATTATGGTTATGATCAAAAGTATGTTAGATAAAAAATATCATTTAATAAGATTTTTAGACTATCTAATGATTCAACAAAAGTCAACTCTTAACCTCAATTATGCTCATCTATACTAGTTGATAAAAGAATGAGCAATGTTTACATGTTGAATATCTCCTGCATAAATCTGAATTGTTTACTATCAAAATGTGAGGAATCATTATGGCATTGACACATTGCATATATTTACATGCATATCATTTAAATAAGCTTGTGTCTAAGAATTTAGTTGATGGCATGCCTAAACTCAAGTTGTTTGAAAGTGACAAAATCTAGTTTGTTATGTTCTAAGTCACGTAATTCCAAAATATGTCATAAACTCCAATTTTAGAATCTTGTTCATAAGCTATTTGCTGAAATGGTTGTAATATGTCTACTAAATGTTTGACAAAATGTCTTGAGTAAACTACACTTGTGTTAAGCTTTGTGTTCTTTTCTTTTTTATGGTTTTGGGTTCTTAAGCTTGTTATTAGATCATTAACCCTTAGGCTTAGATTTCTATTATTTCTTGATGTTATGTTCAAACTCGTTAGATTCCTGTAGGTTTCAATCTTCCTGAAGTTGTTATGTAAATTGCATTGGTTTGAAAAATTAATTGCAAATTGTATATGTATCATATTGATATGAACATTTTTGTGAGAGTACCTTAAGATTTTGAAAACATTCGGTTAAAAATCACATTTGAATGCATAGTAGGAAAAATGAAAAATCGTAAAACTATGAATGTTAGGTGTTGAAAAATTGGTTGTTTTGTTTGTTGAACACTCTCAATTAAGCAATTGTTCTAAATTTTCTTGTGTTGTGTTCTGTACAAATTTTTCTGTGAATTACTTATGTATTGTGTTGTTGAGTTCACAAAAAAATTTCAAGGTCAAATTCCTTGTAGAAATATTTACATAAATTAAATAGTCACTCCAATCAGATTACTCTAGTTGCTTTTTTTTTTTTTTGCAAACTACTCTAGAACCATTTCTAAATTTCCCTTTTGTGTGCCTAATTTTCTTGATAGCCTTAATTTTATTTTATTTTATTTTGTTTTTTTAAAATACTCATTTAGTTTTTGTCATGTACAATAATCCTCTTCAGTTTAGCAATTTTTAATTTAATTTTTTCTTGGCCTCTTGACATGAAAAAATCCTTGGATTTGTGAATCTATGTAGATGGTTATCAAATATTCTTAAGGTAGCATCTTGGAAAAAAGAGAAGCTTGTGAAGGGTGTCTCCTCTTTGGAGAGTTTACAAGTGGAAGACTCAAGGCAAAGTGAGGAAGCATAGAAGAAAGATACACCAAAAATAAGATTTTTTATGTAATTTTTTTTTTAAATTTTGTAAACACTTTTTTATTTTACTTTGTGTTGGGAAAATGCATTAAAAGAAATTCACAACTTGAATATTGTAATAGTGAAAAGCGCTTAGTAGGTGAAAGTGTGTCAAGGAGCTCAAAAGTGTCACTTGCACTTTCATCATAGGACACCTCTAGCTTTTATTTCTTTCCCTATTTGTATTACTTTCTTGCCTTTAATTTACCTTGTTATTCTACTTTTCTTAAGTCTCCATGACAAATAGGACCCAAAGTCAAAGAGCTTAAACATTAGTAAGACCTTCCTTTGGTCTTTAGGGTTCACGAGAGCATACACTATTAGGAAAAATTGTTTCGAGGTTTTCATTCAAAGATGTTGTGGAAGAGTACTAAGGAATGCTCTGGCTAAGAAAAGACTTTGTACTTAAATTGTCCAAGTGACGCACCTCTCTTTCTTGGGAGTCTACTCATAAGTCTTTCATTTCTTTTTCTTGTTGGAAACTTCACCAAAAATATAAAAACTTTCTTTAAAAAAAATCATTTGGCATTTTATCTATTTGCTTATTTTTCAAATCTTTCTGAAAATCTTTTAAGCAAAAGATGAGTGATCATGCTTCCTCTAGTGTTAAAGCAAGTGTGAGAGGAGTTAATGGAAAAATGATAGAAAAATGGAACAAATGAGGTTGATAATGAAAGAAACTGATAGAAAAATGGATGGAATGAGGTTGATGATGGAGATGATGATGGAAAATAAAGAAAAACATAGTGAGGGGTTCAGTAGGAAAAGGAATTATCATGATGACCCCATCCACAACCCTTGAGACTACATCAAAAGAGAGAACCTCACAGAGACCCTTATTCTCAAAGAGAAGAAGGGGTCTATAGTAATCGTTGCTATAATAATTCCTATCAACCATCTCCTAGATATCATCATGAAAGCCATTATCATTCTACATAACAGAAATCCCTTTTTTATAGACATAAAAATTCTAAGGAATATTTAGAATGGAAGATGAAGGTTGAGAAAATTTTTTAATACCACCAAGTGGATGAATTTAGCAAATTTTCCATGGCTATGTTAAGTTTTCAAGAATATGTTATGTCTTGGAGGAAACAAAAGGCAATATGATGTTACAATTGGAAGAAAATGAGAAATTTTGAATTAGCCTCAGTTAAAGGCGTATATGAGAAGAAAAGTTGTTTTGCCCTTTTATGAGAAAAACAAAAAGAATAGAGAAGAAATGATAGAGCTTGCAAACAAGGAAGAAAATTTTTAGAAGAGGAAAAATTTATAAGAAGGGAAAAAGAATTTAAAGAAAAGTTGCAATCTCTTATCATACAAATAGAAGAGAAAGCAAAGAAAGATAGGAAGGAAAGAGAAGAGAAAAAGATGCGATAAATAGAAGAGAAGAGAAGAGAAAAGAGAAAAAGAGAAGAGGAAGAACAGAAAGAAAGAGAAAGAGAAAGAATAGAAAAAAGAGAGAAAGAAAAGTATTTGTCTAAAGTTGAATTAGACATTGATAAAAAATTTTATTCCTAAACAAACCATTTGAGGAGTTGCATGAAGTAAAAACTTTGTCTAGAACTTAATTCGACAATGACATAAACTCCTCCACAGACAACCCTTGTGAGAAAATGGTTAAAGAAAAATCTATGCCTAGAGTTGAACTAGACATTGATAGGAAACCTTCCTCCATAGAAAAGCTTTGTTAAAGGTTGAAAAATGAAGAATAAATAATAGGAAAATCCAAAAATGAAGAGGAAGCTTTTACATTCCCATAAACATAGCTGAGATAAAATCTTTAAAAGGGGACTACTATACATTGAATTATCATTTTCATATATATTCTAATAATAATTCTTATTTCCTAAAAAAATCAAAAACATCAATTTGTTTTGTTGTTGTCTACCATAGAAGAACGACAAAAACAAAGTGAAAGAAAATATGTTTTCAAAATAAATGCCTTTAATTCTCTTTTTAAAAATTATTGTAAAAGTAAAGGACATTGTCTTGACACATTTTCTTGCAAAAACAATTTTCTTAAGTCTCTTTTAATAAAGAAATTTATCTTAATTTTATTAAATGTTTATTCTAGATTGGTGTTTCATCCTGGAGGAAAAATAAATCAAACAAATAAAGTTTGCAGTCATAGAACATCATGCAAGACTTGAGGATATCTTTTTCAAGAAGGGGGTATGATGCAAATCTGTCTCTAAGATTGTAGAGAAGAATAAAGATTTGCAGAGAAGAATAAAGATGTCACTGAATAGAGTTTTGATCAGGAGCTTATCAGGAGTTTTGGCCTAATTGGGTTTGGTCGGGCCTCCAAACAAACTTTTGGGCCTAAGTTCAAAATTGAAGAAAAACACTCTAGAGATTTTAGAGCTTCAAGATTACAAGACCTTAACTTGTAAAATTTGTATAGAGTTGTATAGAATTTATTTTGGGCCTTATATTTTTGTGCAAGTAAAATAGTTTGTGGACCTTGTATTTTAGACTTAGTAAAATAGGATTTTGGGCCTTATACCTTGTATAAAAGTTACGTAAGATGTCCACTTTATGAGACTTGCAAAGATTCTAAAAAGGTGCCAAACAAGCTTATGAAGGCGCCACATGTGAGGCAAGTAGCCATCACATGGAAGCTTTCCTTCTAAGCTTATTTTATCACTTGTTCTCATCCATGCCTTGATATTTGAATCTTATGGTATTAAGAAATATTGTTTGTAATCTATAACTAAATTTAATTACCTAATTAATTCTTGTGTCTAGGAATAGAGCATGATTCATTTGTTGTCTTAAGATCCTTATGCTGAAAGCAAGTCTTAGGCTCATTCACCTAAGCAATTGAGATTTAGGTATTCTTGTGGATTGACATTGACATTTTAGAAGAGAAGGTAATTTTTTTATGCATGAGAGTGATGTTTTGTGAAGTCTAACCCTAGCAATTTCATCCTATTTATCTTTATCTTTATTTTTTTCTGAATTCCAAGTGTATGACAAAATTACCTAAAAATATTTTATTTGTTTTTGCACAAATTTATTTTCTCGCTCAAAAATAAAAATTATTGAATTATTCATTATTCTAATTTTGTTATAATTGTAAGTATTGTCATATACTGCACAAGTCCTTTGAGAGTGAAGAGTATTTATTACTTGCTACGTTTGTGACTGGTGCACTTGTCATTGGAAGCAAAAATATAGCTAACATCTACAAAGGCTAGACGATTCTTGGAATCAACATGATAAACAATGCAAAATCACAACAGACAATCTTATAAGATGATCATGTAACACACAAATGTTGGATTATCATAAAGTACAAGACGCCCCAGAAGGAATAATCATACTGAACATAGTAGATGACCTGGTCTTCATCTCCATAACAGACAGTCAAGCCTTCATTCTAACAATAGACATATCGTGACATAAAGTGTCTAAACTTAGTGCTTATGCTTTATAATTGCTTTCTTATGAATTCAAACAATTTCAAAACTTTTTTCAAATCATATAAATCAAGGTTTAAAATCAAAATATGTTGATTAATCTGATATAAGAAGTTTTCATATCTTCGATAAAGAACTAAGCATATTTTAATATTTAATACATTTTCAAAATTGTGATTTGATTAGTTGGACTTACTTTAAATAATTTTTTGATGAAAGTCTTATTGCTATCAACGTTTACAAATTAGACAGACTTAGAAGGTTGTGGAAAATACGTTAATAAGGAAATCTCTTGAATAGAAAGTTTTTATAATTCTAAAATTCGAAAGATTATGTTTCAGATATATATAGATGTTTAAATGATTACTGATTCTGATTGATCCAAGCAGTTTAATGCACTATCATCAATCATATTTAAATTGTTTCGATGAAAAAACTATAACATTAAAGGATGTACAAAATATGCAAAAGCAAATATTTCCTATTCAGGCGTTGTAGAAGGCGCAGTGCAGAATGAGATTTTTGGAATTATGATTAAAGTTGAATCAAGTGTCAATAATCAAGGATATACAAGTATGGAAGTTGTTCAAAATGCACCATCAGTAGAAAAACACCAAAGAGAAGAAGAAGAAAAAAAAATATATTAAATGTTTCCATATCAAGCGATTGATAGATGATAAATGAAGCTACAATGCAAGAATTGCGCAAATGATTATTAGAGAAAATCAAAGCTTCGGAAATCAAAGAATCTGATATAGAAAGAATTCAAATAAATAAATATATGATAAAGGTGACATGTTTAAGATATGAAAACACACGAACATATATATTTTTGTCTACTTGTCTTCACTCTATACTTTATTATACATTGTCATTTGAATTGTTTATAATCTGTGATTTGAGTTTAGGTTTCATTTAACACCCCCCTTTGCAAGCCAACTACACCTTCATAATACATTTATTTATAGTCTAATGGGACATCCTCTTCTAGAGACTCACAGTTGAAATTTTGAATTCAAAATCCTAAACAAAATGACGTATGGAAGGAAAGTGTGACACATGTCCACTCATATGTCTTACATGCACTCTCACACCTAACATGTCTCCTCACATGTAACATATGTCTCTTCCTTGAACATGGACGGTCTACGGTCTCTTTTAAACTTGAAGAAGCTCAAATGAAACCCCAACCAAATTAAAACTTCTAATTCTAAATCTAACCTACTCAAAGGCCAAATAGAAGCCCAAAAATATTATACTTGACACAAACACAAGACAAAAAAATTCTAACATACTAGATCAACTAACTTATATGAAGATAAAAGTTTAAACTTGCTGAAATCAGCTGAATACCCCTATCCCTAAATTCTTCTTGACGTAACTCTAATTGCTAATGTTTTGACTAAGGACCTTTCATTAATTATGTTTTTGACCAAGCACCTTTCATCAGCGGTATTCAAATTGCATTAAAACAATGGATGATAAAATAATTTATAAAGTAATTTTTGCAAAAAGTAATCACACATAATGATATACCATAAATTTGTATTTTTATTATATTTTAAAAGTTATAATACTAATAACTTCTTCATTATTATTAACAGAAAAAATGTATTACACTACATAATGATTAAACTATTATACAAGTTTATATAATTAACGATTACACTGAGAGAATAGGTACCCTAATGGCCGCAAACCAAGGAGTCCAAATTTGTATTAGGATATAGAATTTGGATTTTATGAAAATATCACTTTCAATTATGACTAAAGAATCATATTAAAAGAATAATTAAAAATGTATTCAAAAGTATCCAATAAAATGTTTTTTTATAATAGCTTTTGTCTCTCAATGTCGTGAAAAACATGTTAAAAGATCACTTTCAAACAAATTTAGCGTAGATAAATAATAAAATTTTTATTTATTTCATTGAAAGACATGAGTCCAAGACAAAGGTTTTAAAAAAGTAAATTATCTTGCGTAAAAAAAATAAATGTCAAAAATTTCAATAAAAAAGTATTCTTTGAACATGAAAATATTGATAAAAAGATTTTTTAAATTCTCACATTTGAAACAAAAGGGGATTACTTAATTTTGAGGAGGGTGAAAGCATTGCAGAACATTAAAGTGTTGAATTTGATGATATACACAATAAAGTAAGGCAAAAGGAAACATAGATCCATTAGACAATTATTTAGAACATTCCCTTTGATGAAAGGGTTGATGAAGCGACACACCTATTTATTTATAACTATAAGAGATACAATTGTTATAGTTAATGTTTGGTCATTTTTGTTGTGGCACACTGGCACTGATAAACTATCCAATTTCCCACCAAACAAATTGATGAAGAAATAAAATTTGTAGCTTTGGAAGTCTAACAGAAGCCGACATAACTTTCCAACTTCCAAAAACCCAATGTCCAACCCTGATGGTTTTCCCTCCTTTTCTGCCTTCTGTTATGGGATTACTACTGCATCCTCTCACCTTTTTAAGTGTCTCATTTTATGGGAAAAATAATAAATTTCTTAATTTAAATGAAATATTTATAATTTTTTACTTTTATGTTATAATAATATATTTAAACTAGTTAATAATCACTTGGTGAAAAAAAATATATATAAATGATAAAAGAATAAGCAATATTGTTTTAACTTTGAAAATGACTCTTAAATATATATTTTGTTTAAAATATGATACTTAAAAATAAGGAGAAATAATAATTAGTGTTTAACTATTTATTTCATTTTATAATTGTACATCTTAAGTAGATGCATTATTTAATTATTTTATTTTTTATAATAATATCTTTAAATATTGGTGTATATCTTTTAAATATACCTGGAAGAAATACAGATTACAAATAATATATATGTATAGATTATTTTTTTAATTATAGAAATTAAAAGATAATGTTTGCTAAACTATAGCCTTAAATGAATTATTTAACTCTAGATTAATAATACATTGTTTATAATTGTAGGAGTTCTGAAAAAAAAATATAATGATGAAATGAAGTCAACATCCTTTTTTCATGAACTTAATAGTTTTAATAATGGATTGGACTTTAACCAAATAAAATATAAAGATAAATAAGTATACTTTAATCCCATCACCTCAGTCATTATATGAATGGTACCGAGTCAGAAGGGAGTGGCAGAGTCTGAGTGAGAGAGAGAAGAAAAGGGAGCTTAGGATATGATGGTTTGGAATGAAGGGAAAGGAAGCATTATGGAAGAAGTGGCAAAGGAAGAGTTGGAGGTGCTTGAAGCCCAATATCCCAACCACCACCACCATCTAAAATATGAGCTCAAGTCCTTCATATGTGAACTCCAGAACAAGCACCTGGATTCTCAACTTCTTGTACAAAACAATCACTGCAACACTCACCTTGTCTTCTTTGATAGTGAAGGTTTTTCTTTGCTTTTCTTCTTCTTTTATATGTTTTGTCATGCCAAGGTATACTATGTATACATACATATGTTTGATTTTTGAGATATTTTGTCTATCATGTGAAACAGAATCCACCAGCTTGGAGGGGCAAAGGAAGAGTAGTAAGTGTGGTTTAGAACTTGGTTTGGCAGACGGAGTAGTAATGGAGGGAGAGAGTAGTGGAAGTTCTGAGCTTGAAACTCCCAAGCTGAGGTAATAAAGCACTCTTCAAGCAGGAAGAACAAGAGGAAAGATAGGGTTGATCTGGTTCTTGAGAGGGCACAAGTTTGTCTCAAAAAAATCAAACACTTAAAGGCATTCTTACTTTCTCCCTCCTGAAATTTGGACATACTGTCTTGTTTGTTTTGTTTGACTCATGTGAACCCAGTGTTAGAACAACGTAAGAAGGCATCTTTTTGTACTGTCCACCATGGTGCTGTTTTGTTGTCATTGTATTGACCCTGTAATTGGTTGATATGGGTTTTGTCTATTAGCACAGAAATTGGCTCAAAAGGTCCTTTTGTAGCTGCTTTATGCTTTTTGCCAAAATATCAAAGCTGAAAATTTTCTCTGGTGGACAGAGGTACGATGAGTCAATATCCATGTTGCAGTAAACTTTATCAAAAGAAAAGTCTCTTTTTTCCTCTTTTCTGCTAGACAATCTTGAAATTGTGAATATTTAATATTTTCATACTGCCACTGCGACTTTATATACCATGGCATATGGTGAAATTTACAAGGACTATATATGATTTACAAAGAATATTAGTATGATTATAGTAGCGTTATTTATAGGTAAAACCATGTTGCATGATCTATACATGGAACAATTTTTTAGTTGCTGTTGGTGCGGCCCTTCTAGTAAACGCCAAAATTATTACGACGTAATGAAATGAACTTGATAATTATGACGAATTTATGTCTAGTGTCAACCTGTAGTAAATCAAGAATTGAGTTATGGCGGAAAGGAAACTAGTAGTTGTGATTCGTGAGAATTCGTAATGATATAGCAAGCAATCATAGGAGATAATTGTTGCAAATGGGGATATCAGAAGCAGAATTGTAAAGAAGAAATCTCAGTGATGAGATGCTTGTCCCATCATCTCTGAGTATATATAGCACTAAATGGAGTGGAGTATTAATTATTTTTACATGTTAATGGGTATCCCTATGACCAGTTGTGAGGCAGGGACAATTATTTTTAAAGGTTTTAAAAAACAAAAGGGAAAGCCTTGGGTTCGTACTTTTAGTTGTGTAAAAGTTTGTCTTACGTAAAATACCAACATTAATTCAAAGATATCATTAATGAGATTGTTTGAATATGTTTCTTCTCTATAAAAGCTTAGAAAATAAGAATAAAATTCTCTAAATTTCATAATTTTCTGAACTTTTTATTTGTTTTAAGTCATTATGAGAAGATTTGTCCATATATGTAGTGTTGATACTCCAGGGCAATCATGCTGAGAAGCACATATTCTACAGACTGCCGGGATCGAAAACACGTGAATGTAAGTTTTATGTAATGGGGCATCATCTTCGAAATTGTTTACGGATTAATAATTTTTTTTGGAATGAGAATATATTTAAAATATTTTCCCACGTTTAAGTCAGGATGATTGAGGTATTTAATATAATTGAAAACATTCAGGATTTGATAATTGAGGTATTTAATATAATTGAAAACATTTCTTTCATTTATAATAATGTCAACTTATTTATAAAAGTGAGGAAGGTCATTGTTTCAAATTTAAGGAAGGTCATTGTTTGAAATGGACCTAGATTAATAAGATTTTTTTTGGATTAATCTTGTTTAGTTTGGTAATATTGTGACTGATTAGTATATTTAATTCATTTTAATCGTTTTTTATTTACATTACAAGAAAATCATTAAATAATACTTAATTTAGAGACTAAAAATAATTAATTACTATATTAACTATTTAGAAACAAAAATAATTATTACAAGAAAATTATTAAATAATGACTAATTTAGAGATCAAATTAATTACTCATTAGATTGACTAATTTAAACACTATTTTATAAATTAAATATTATTTGATATAATTAATTATTATATTTTCTATAGATAATTATTATAAAAGATAATTATTTAATTTTAGATAATTTTTTATTTTTTATTAAGATATAATTAGAAATATTTTTCTAAGTTACTTTTAATCAATTTAAAATATTATTTGAATTAAAAAATTATAAATTAATTTTTATGAATATTTATTTAAATCAATTATTGTGTTCAATATGTTCTAGGTTGAATTTACTTTACGTCTACATTCAATATGTTATACGTTTGCATGTTCAATATGCTTATGTTTACATGTTTAATATGTTCTACTTCTACGTCCAATTTGCATCTATTTGCATCATTGTTCAATCTACGTTACGTTTAATATGTTCCTCTACGTCTACTTTCAATCTGCGATGTTCACGTTCAATCTGCATTCTCTACGTTATCCATGTTCAATGTGTGCATTCTCTACATACGCTTGATTTGCATTATACACAGGTTCACTTCGTTCGTTCTTCTTGTTCTCTCTATTCTCACGCCAAATACTAATGTTCGTCTTTTTTCGTATATATTTTCGATTCTCTCAAATTAAAAACTCGATTCATTTTTCTTACTATAAATCAATGTTTCATTCTTCTAATTTTGCATTGGCTTAAATGGACGAAGGAATTCAAATTAAGTTATGCGTATTTTGTTCTTGATTGTTGGTTCGTAAAAGTAAGTTTTTGTACTCAAACTTTGAAAACTTTCTGTAATGTATTATTATGAGAAAAACTTAGAGAAACCCTTAATAGTTGGCTTAACCTCTGTAAGGAACCCTACTCTAACTAGTTCATCGTTTCCATGCAAAACTTCTTTCACACACTTCATTGTTCACGGCATTCTCAACGGAGTATTCACCATACTTCATTGCTTTCACATCCTCAAGGAGCTTCCTTCTTCCATTCAATCTGTGCAAATCTTCTCCAAGACTCTTCTTCTTCACATTGAACGACATTGAAACAAAAGCACCAAGGAAGCTTTCCATCACTTATGGCCTCTGAGTTCTCCTCAATGGTGATGTACTTCACTACGCGAGCTCACAAGGCATCCACATTTTCTACGAGGTCAGCAAAAACAGAGTATCAAGAAAAAGACTTGGTCTCTAGCTTATTGTGAGGGAATGCATGATAACTGTTGGATGTAGATTTGAAATGTTGAGGCAAGCCTTCGCAAAACGAGTCATAAATTGTCTCAGGGACTTAGTTTTTCCTTGGACATCATGTTGGAGAGATGCTAAGGAGGTTGCAATGGGTTTGTTATCGACAAACCGAACTATAAACCAAGCACATAGGGTCTGAAAAGAATCAACTGAATTCTAAGACAGAGTAATACCATTCTAGGGTTGGTCCTTTAAGAGTGGTGGGGAATAACCTACAATGGACCCTCAAGTCCCTACAGAAGATATTGGTCTGGATGAGGTAGGCCTTCACATGGGCATCTTGATCTGAGGAGTCGTCATACAAATCCATTTGTGTCACTTTCCACTTATTAAGAAGTTGAGCTTGCATGACTTCCTCATTGAAAGGGGTGGAAACCCTTAAAGTGGGCTTCCATTTCACGTTGAGACAAGGTGCTGGCATAGCTTTGAAGGACATTTGTTGGTCCCATTCTCACCAGGCTTTTATAACCCTAGCATGCTAGCGATCGTCCAAAAGTACCTCATTGAGGGTGCGATCGACAACTCAAGATTGACCACCGACTTGGGTCCCTTACACTTGAGTTAGAACTCTCGACTCATGTTGATGGGTGACCTACTTTTCCAAAAATGTGGTTCGAGATTCATGACTTGTTCAAGACGTCGAGCCTATGAGTTTTGTGGTCACGTGCTTTGTTGAGATCAATATGTAATTTAATTTTGTTGTAGTGTGGCAATTTGTTCAATGAGCATTGCATTGTTGAGGAATTCTTTCTGCACCCCAATACCCTTATCCTGCACCTCCATAAGTTTTGAAAATGTCAAAATTGTCCTTGTAAAAATGATCAAAAGGACCTTTTGTTTTTTTTAAAAAATAAATATTGAACCGGATGCCCCGTGTCCAGTTTACAATTTTTTTCAAAATGTAAACCGGATGGGGGGCCACCTGATTCACATTTCCAAACGAAAATGTAAACCGGATGACATCCTATTCGGTTTACATTTTTGGAAAAAAAATTGTAAATCGGACGTCTGATTCACATTTTCATTTGTAAATGTGAATTAGATGGCCCTCATCTGGTTTACATTTTGGTTTTTTTCTAGAATGTAAACCGGACATGGGACATCCGGTTCATACGAAGTTCGTCTTCTTCGATGCAGATTCACCGTCGACTGCAATCCAATCATCAAATTAATTACTCTAATCATGAATATCACTCAAATTGCTAATAAACATAAAAAATATTTACTTTTCACTTGTTTAAAGCTTTAATTCAAATTGAAGCAAATACGCAGCTTCTCCCAGATCTGCGATGTGGACCTTGCAGACTCTCACCCATACACAAATCGCTTTTGTTGACGATGAAGGTGAAAGACATATACAATGACTGAATCAAATGCTACAGTGAAATAGTGAATCGGATGCAAGCAAAGGAACAATGAAACGGATAAGAGTGATTAAGGAAGTGAACGGGAATAAAAGACATTTTAGTCTTTTACCATTTATCATTTAAGGTCATATTTGTATTTTTCACTAACTATGGAGGTGCTGGACGAGGATATTAGGGTGGAGGAAGAATTGGTGTGCGTTGTCTTGCAAATCCTCACACAAGTTGATAATGAGGTCTTGCACATTGGTCTAAATATGGATCTTGATGACATCAAGAGAAGATGGGTCCTTATCACATACTACAAAAGTTAAAATGTTAGTTTCACTTCTTGGGAACACTATTTGAATTGTGATATGTTTTCCTAGATCCTACAGTAAATTTAAAACTGACTTATTCTCTTCTTACAATGAAGAGTACTATCTATTAGAATGAATGTGAACTGTAAACTCCAAATATTCTTATTAAGATTAGAATTGACTTATTCACTTCTCACGATTAATTTTCATAGTATTATTTACTAAAACACTGAATTTGATAGTAAATTCCAAATATTCTTACTAGGACCAGAGTTAGAACTATGTAACATTTACTTATGAAGAATTCAACCATAATCATCATGCTCAACAACGACCTTCAAAAAGGTCTCACAAGCTTTTTTTGATCACTTTTATTATCGTGTTTCAAGAAGAAATCTACCTAAAATTATTTTTTTAAGACTCATAACAGCATAAGGATGAAAAATTAAGCGAGCAAGTATGAAATTAAAAATATAAAGATAAATGTTAAATGATCAAGTATGAAATTTAAAAAGTACTTCCTAAAGATCGAGACTCTATATGTATTTAAACTTGACAAGTAGTTATAACATTATAAGCTATTAAATCTAATAATAGAAATCAGTCTTGAAATAATTAATATTATTTAGATCTACAAACAGTTACCTATATATATTACAAGTGCATGACATTAAATTAGTTATTATACATTCTTTTTATTGAGTATTATTACATTACAATCCGAAATACGTTGAAAACTATTCCAAACTACATAACATTCATATGCATTCGTATCTATGGTTTGTTGAGTAGAATGAATAATCTAAGTTTACTTTAATACTTTAACAACCACTAGAATATTTACACAGACACCAAATATGTCAGTACGATTCACACAAAGATTCACTGATAATAAAAGAGGCAATCAGACGTTAGCCAAAAGATGGGTCCATTGGCAACTACACTTGTGCAATCCATTACAATGTCCTGCAGATGTCTGACAAGACATGGCGTTCAGAATACATGAATCAAAACAGAGGAAAATGTGGACCGCATCCAAAATATACATATTCCAAAAAAACATGCTTAATAGCATTTGGGTATATCCAAGCTAGACAAAAAGTTAGCCATACACACATACATGGTCAAGTCCACCAAAACAAAAGTACCAGGGCCTACCAAACCTACGTCATTTTAAGGGCGCCTCTAAATAGTGAATTTCCCAATATCTCTGTAGCAGAAGGGCGCTTAAGAGGATCAGGGTCCATCATGACCTATAAGTCAATCACCAAAAACTCGTTTAAGTCAACCAAAACAAACATCAAATTATAATACAGCAGCAGCAACATTATTTTCAACACTTTCACGATTTCATTAAAGAACACATGTTAAAAACTGAATGGGAAATAAGAAAATGTCTAGTTAAAATTAAATTCTCATCGTATTTCCAACGCATTTAGCATGATTTCTAAAAAACCTTGACAAGACCCGATTTTAAATGTCACAATGGCAATATGACTCAACAATAAATACAGAAGCGACATAATTGACAGTTAACATTTCCTAGATTATCCCACTTACAGCTTACATGTTTAAATAGATCCAAAAATATATTTGACATAACTAAATAACAAACAAAGCATATAATAAACAATTCTTTTGTATGTGAGCATGTCTAGTTTCTTCACTGAAGTGTACCCCCACTGGACTTCCCATTACTGGTATCACATTCGCTAAACATTCAAAACACTGAAAGAAAAATTTAGAAACAAGGGAACAAATAATCATTGGATTATTCTAACACTCAAGCCAAAACAAGTTCGACCGGATTTCAGGTAAAAATAGAATGAAAAGAAGCACCTTAAGCAAGTTTTGAAATTGCAGTGTAACTCCTGGCAAGTGTGGCACCTTTCCCTCTCTAAGAATAGAGAACTGGGTTTCTGCTTCTGGTAAGCGCGACCTACGTATTAAGTCAAACATAGAAACTCCTAGGGAGAAGATATCAGCCTTGTCGAGGTGATCATAATTCTCATTGAGAACTTCTTGAGCTATGAAACGCGCATCACCCTCTTCAATAAGCAAGGTATTATCGATTACACTTGCACATCCAAAATCACCAAGCTTATAGACACCACTTTTGACATAAATATTTTCCGGCTTAACATCAAGATGAGCTATTCCTTTCCCATGTATAAATTGCAATGCACTAGCAACCTGAGCCAAAATTAACACCTCCAATCAAACCATGATCACCAATCAGATGCAACAGATCTAGTGAAAAAATTTAAGGAGACATGAGTAAATGACAACTTTGGTCTTATGGAACAAATGAGTGCTGCTAGTTTAGTCTTCAAAAGAACGACAAAGTTATTTATTTGTCTGTAAATATATAAGTCAGGCAATTGGGTCATATTGTTAAGTTTTCCGCGACTATACAGTCATAAAAATGTATTTTAAGAATCATTTGACAGTATTAGGAACTAATTTGTGGATCAATTTGTATGTTCCACACAGATTTATCAAAATTTAGATGATTAAATTGATAACCTCTCACACATTCAAGGACCAGATGGATCATTTATCTAATGGAGTGTATATAAAATGAGGCTCACCTGATATAAAGCTTCTATTTCATGCCTTTCAGTAAGCAATGCTGGGCAAGTTTTACTGGACAAGCTGTGATCACATAGCTCCAACTGAATATTCAGTTGTCCATCTTCCGACCAAGCAGAATAATATCCCACAATGTTCTCATGGAAACCTAAAGAAGAAAGGAGCTAAATATGACTAAAGAAACTATATGAAAGTCATGATAGAATAAAACAAGAGCTGTAAACGTAAAATAGAAACCTATGGCAGCCATGGCTTGAACTTCAAAATAAGCTCTAAGCCTACAAATGATAAAATATCAGTGTAAAATAAAACAAACACAATGAGCAATCACATCCATAGGTATGATACTGATGCTACCTTTCTTTATGCATGCACACATTCTTGGTGATACGTTTCACAGCATACAGGCAGCCATCTAGTCGCCTCATTACCTTAAAAACATCGCCAAAGTTTCCTCTACCAATTCGCTGGTAACAAAAGGAAAAAGTTACACATGCTATGAAAACCAAATTATGTACTGCAGCCAGTGAATACCAATCCAAAACAACTCATGTCAAACAGTCACAATTTCTTTCTGAAACAAAATACCTTAAACTCATAAAAGTCGTCGTGGTAGCGTGAAACACCTCCAATACCATGATATGCAGTGTAGCGGCCTGCATTGTGTGCATATTTATAATTATATGCAGGCGTACAAAGTTAAACATTTGTCATTTAGTCCTTAAGGTGAAATTAAAACAGCCAAACAAAATAAAATCCAAATCATTCGAGCAACATATCTAGCTGTACCATCGTCAAATCTAGATCTTTGGATTCTAAAAGGCCGCTGTTCCTCTTCAGAAAGGGTTGTCAAATAGCGGTTTCTAATGCAAGGAGGAGGCACAACCCTGCGACGCAATGCAAGTGCAGAACGTGACACATAACTTCGAGTCGTCGGCTTATATTCGACTTCCTCTCCAACAAAGTCCTTCCCAAGTTCCACAGCTGCCTTATCATCACCACAAGACGGAGAACTGAGAGTATCTCCTGGGATACCATCATCTATTGCAAACACAAGGAGAAAGTGTTCACCACAATGACCAAATAATTATTGTTATTTCCCAAAAGAAAATCACTTAAAAATATACTTATGCATTACTTAACTTCACACAATACTTTCTTCATTTCAAAATAACTATCCTTACAGTGTTTTTTTATCCAAAACAACAGCGTTCAAGGTTACTGTAATGATTCTCTCCAGTTATAACCCCAATAACAGTTAAAAATCAAATTTTTTTGGCTAGAATAACACTAAAAAGAGTTTTTTTTTTCAAAGGCATAGTAATGATCATATTCTAAAACGGAGAAACAGCAAACAAAACGTATTCTTACCCATTCGGCATCTCTTGGTTTTTGAAGTAGTTGGCTTCTCTGGTGACGTGGGGCAAGGGGCATCTTCCTCCTCCTAAAAGAAAAAACAAAAACAACGTATGTGAATAGCAATACAAACATAAGCATAAGTATACAATGAAGTATATGTCACCATGTCGACGTTGGAATGGAAGCCTTTCAAAGGAAACTGGTTTTCTGGAGTTAAGTAATCTGGCGTGCTGGGAAAGAGAAAGAAGAGTGAGAGTTATAGAGAGAGAAGGTTGAAGACGCATATGAAGGGAGTAAGAGCGTTGGTACCAGAAGAGTTCTTGGCTGAGAATGAGGTCGTCATGGTTAACGTCGTCGGTGACGGTAGAAGGCACCAACTCCTGCTTCTCGTTCTCCTTTTTCTCATTCATCTTGGTCGCTGTGAAGTGTGGAAGAAGAACCGCTTCAGTTCCTTTCTACCGTGTTTGGTGGAGTTACTTTCTCGTACAGAATCAAGTTTCATCCTAACCGTTTCTTTTGCTTTTACAAAAGCAAGTTTCATCTTAACAGTTCATTTTATTAGACGTACACTCAGATTAGATGGTACGTTCAGGTTGGGAATTCGAAGAGTTATCAACCGATGTATGAAAGATTGAAGAGACGCGTAGCAGGTAAAATGGGTGCGCAGCAGTAGATTTAAATACGGTGCTGATTTATAAATTTATATATTTTATTTTTATAATAAATTAAATGAAAATGTTCCGTCGTGCATTGATTAAAAACATTGACATAATATCTTTAATTTTAAATATTAAATTATTTATTTGATATTTTTATTTTATTTTGTAAAACTAATTTGAAATTTTAAGATCTTAACTTTTCTTAACTCAATGTCTTTAAAATGGTATTTTTAATATATTATTTGATTTCATATTTTTTCCAAGATAGATTGTTGATAAGAATGGAATTTTCGAAACGAAGATTATTTATATTTTTTAATTTATGAAAAAAAGTAAGTGAAGATTTGTAGGAAAATTAGGTGCTGTGGTTTTTTATTTGTACGAAAAGAAATAAAAGTAAAGTTATATTATAATAAAATGTTAAGATCTTTTACCATATATATATATATATATATATATACGAGTCATGTTAATACTTATGAGTCAGGCATTCAGATTTTTTTTATTATTGAATGAGTTTGAATTTGTCACTACAAAATCTCTATGTCTTTAGTTGATATGCTTTTAATTATATATTTTATTGATATTTATCTACTTTATGTAATTGTTATGACATAAAAGTTATAGTTGTTTTTGTGCAAAGAAAAGTTGTGATGATTGGTTGATTATGTTGTTAAAAAATAAAGAATAAAGTTTTTGAAGTGATTTAGTGATACTAATTGTAAGTTGGTAGACAAAATTACTTGTTAAGTGAATTAAATGAAGATAAAGGTTAGTTTTGAAATGTTGTGACAACAACATAATTAATTATAAGGATATGCATAATTGATTAATTTTGTGATTTTATTGGTATTACATCATTTAGTGTTTGTGTAGTATTGTTAGACTCTGTAGTATTTTGTTGATCGTCTATTGTTATTAAATTGTATAATGTAGTTAGATTGTCTGGTATATGTTAGATTGTATAATGTAGTTAGATTGTCTGGTATATGTTAGATTGTATAATGTAGTTAGATTGTCTAGTATATGTTAGACCGTCTATTATTGTTAAACAATTTAATGTTAATGCGTATTAAACTATCTAGTATTATTATATTGTCTATTGTTTAAAATGGTCTAATGTTATTAGATCGTTTAATATTCTTTAGATGGTCTTATATTGTTAGATGGTCTACTCTTTTTTATTTAGTGTTAGATGATTTTTTTAATCATAATCAATTATGGATAGCCCCATGATCGATTATCTGTGTTTTTTTCTAATTGTAGTTACTGCATTGTTTTTTGAATTTATTTACCTTTCAATTTGTAGTAACTTTGAATGGCTTGAAATAATTGAGGTTAGATTTCAACGTGTTTTGTTGTAAGTAGTTTACTAAATGACAGGATCTATTGCTGACATGTTATACATGTTTAAAACATTATTGACTTAGTTTAGTGAATTTAGATAAGTCTTACACATGTTGAATAATTATATATTATTAATGCATGACCATCTATGTTGTGTGATACTTTCATTTATTAAACTATGTAATAAAAATTTAGAAATATTTTTTTTTAATTTTATAAACTGGTAAAAAGTTGTAAAATATTTATATATAGATTTTAATTTATTGATTGATAAAGTAGTTCTGTTTATGTATAATTTTAGGAAAAATACAATCATAAAATTATTTACATTTCCAATTTATTTAGGATTTGAAATTATTTACGACTTCAATTGATTTAAAAGTTTTTAGAAGTTTAATTTATTGAGGATATTAGTTTATTTAGGATTTTATTTTTTTAGGAGTTTGATTTATTTAGGAGTATAATTTATTTAGTATTATAATTTATGAGTTTAAATTTTTTAGATTTTAATTTGTTTAGGATTTAATTTATTTAAGAGTTTAATTCATTTTTTATTTCAATTTATTTAAGAGTTTAACTCTTTTAGAATTTTAATTTAATTAGAAATTTAATTTATTTAGGATTTTAATTTATTTATGTGAAATAATTTTTTGGTAAATTTAATTAATTAGGATAAATTAATTTTATGGTTTTATCTAAAAGATATGTTTTACATGGATAACGATGGATAATAAAATTTAATTTGACAACATGTTTTTGTTATTAACACTGGTAATGGAAGATCAAATTATTAGCACAAATAGGAGATGAAATTGTTCGAATAAATATAACTTTGATAATTGTGTATCAAAAATTTATATAATTTTAAAAATGACTTTCTAAAAACAATTAAAATATTAAATCATAAAATTGAAAGTTAATTAATCTGCTATCTTTTTTTCAGAATCCAACTCTTTACATCAAATACGTATAAAAAAGTACCACTTCTGTTTAAAATATTAAATTCTAAAAAATAATTGAAAATAAAATCGTGTATTATCCGCCAACTTCTTTTTTTATTTGAAAATTGTTTCCAAAATCTATCATTTGGTCAAATTTCATTTACCAATATTATTAATTCTTTGAGATGTTCACTTACACAAAATTTGTCTATTGCACTAAGAACAAAATAAAACACGATAATATCTCATCTTAACAAAATAAGATAACTAGCATACGTTTTACTAGAATTATCTACAAAATAATAGGAGATTTTGATGTCAAAGTTTAAAAAATACCTTTCATCCAAGTATTTGCAGTATAACTTTGTTGCAAGCAATTTAATTTAAAATAAGATGAAAACAAAGAAACAAATATCGTCACATGATGACTTTCTTAGTCGAGTAATTGACAAAACAAAATAAAATTTACAAAAGGAAACTATTTTTAATTTTCTCCTTTTGTGATCAAATTCCAGATATAAAAGGGAAAAGAAGTAAAAAAATTAAATATTTCATTGTTGTTAACTTCTTATATTTACAAGATATTCCCCATCTCTCTTCTTTATAATAAGACCTTTGTTTCTTGAACTATTAGTTGAAACTTTTACTCGGTGCAGGGAAGAAACAATTACTTTAATAAAATTCCAGAATGTACCGGTATCTAAATATATTAAATGGAAGTATACATTTAAGTTTTTATTAATATAATATTTATAACATGAAATAAAGAAATATAACTTTTAACATGTAATATGAGTGAGAGGGTTATTGGGATATTATTAAGTTCATTTACCTAAGAATTTAACTTTTCAAATATTATCCTGTGTTAGAGAAGTGTCAAAAAGACAAAAATAAAAATTAAAAAAATAAAATATTTTAAATTTTGGAGCTATTGAAAACAAAACCAGAGAATACAAGTATTTAAGATTTGGAGCCAGAGAAATACAAGAAAAATTTTAAAGATGGTAAAGACCGAGGACATTAATCTTTTATATATATATTGTTACATATAAAATACTCCTATTTTAATAAAAATACCATGCAATTAAACTTTCTATATATCACGATAAAAGTGTCCAGTTTTAAGAAAACCATACTAATTTTTTTTATAATAAGTGAATAAACAAAACTAGTATACAAAACGATTTTTTTATGTATAAAATTTATTTTTTATTTTTAAAATCATATCATTATAAACTTTTATTTCTTTTCATTGTTTTATTATATAACTAATCTGTAAACTACCTACTACTCCTATTATTATTATTATTATTATTATT
>Ga0099825_1003261_pt1 | contig 21622 bp, 15 predicted proteins | sample SiratroredBW_FD_76838 | JGI IMG/M metagenome (GOLD analysis project Ga0099825, IMG submission 76838) | Root nodule microbial communities of legume samples collected from California, USA - Siratro red BW | ecosystem: Host-associated > Plants > Roots > Nodule | place: USA: California | collected... | reverse complement strand
TTTTTTTTTTTTTTTTTTTTTTTTTTTTTTTTTTTTTTTTTTTTTTTTTTTTTTTTTTTTTTTTTTTTTTTTTTTTTGCTTGGAAGTGTACAAGCTTATTTTTATTTTTATTTGTTAACTCATTTCTTTTTCTCTCTTTCTCTCCCCCCTTCTTTTTTCTTTTTCCCTTTCTTTTTCCCTTTTTCTTCTTTTTTTTTTTTTCTCTTTTCCTTTTTTTTTTTTTTTTTTGCTTGGAGCTCCCTCTTCAACATAAAAACACTCATGCACATCCATCCATGATGCCTAAATAGGTAAGCAAGGACTTTCCTTTTCGGTTATCTATTCATCATCTAAGTCAATTTAGGACAAGAATATGGGATCATAAGTCTCCCCTTTCCCTTCTCTATTATTTTGCCTTCTCTCAAGTTGAAAAGTATATTTAACATGCACAAGTGTATTTAATCTTTGTTATATGTAGGGCAACGGATGAAGAGAGGAGATTTCCATAGAAAAAGATTAGATGACAGAATTGTAGCTCGAATCAAAGAGATTAGCAGAAAAATGTTACAGACCCAAAAACGGAAAACACTGATAGCAGAACAAGGTGCCTCCTGGGAAGGTAAAAATGAAGAGTGCCAAACAGATATACAAAATAGGCGAGTATCTCAAATGGAGGAGACATGGGGAAATTGTCACTTAACCCACTTTGTTATGTAACAATTCAAATCAAAAAGTTTTTTAGGGTTTTCTTAAAACTGGGTTGTGCAATCCGATCCAGGACGACCTGTTTAGGCCCAAAATTGGGCTGATATAGAGTTGAATCGCAATTCAAGTGATTCTTATCCAATTCACATGACACAGGATGTTATTTGTTCTCACAAGAATTTCCGAATGTATCACTATGTAATGCGATGAAAGAGACAAGCACCAAATTCTTTCTTCTAGGATTCTCATCTTTTCGGTATAAGAGTTCACTAAGTCTTCTCGGTGTTTTTGGCAATGAAGTGGGTAGAATACTTGTAAAGACACTCTAAAGATTAAGTCAGTATAATGAAGTGAGATTATCAAGTAACAACAACCTTACCTGAAGCATTACCAGTCCAATTTATAGGCGCTGGTTCTGGTTCTGAAGCATTAAGTCCTACTTATTCTGACAGGGTTCAGAAGGCCCATTGTTAGCTTTGTGTACTTTTAGTAATTATATTTCATTAATATCTGCAATCGTACCATTTCAATAAAGATGTCATTGTTCTGACATCGCTTTCCTACATGGCACGTTCGGGTTGCAGCAAGTGAGATAGACTGAGAATGACTTATACCTCAGTCTTGCTATATCTCGGTCTACTCGGCCAAGTCGGTCAAAGCTTTAATCGATGAAGGGTAAAGTACAGCAGAAACAAATTCTGCATATTGATACACATCACTGTGTGGTGGAATCGCAGGTATCACATAAAGAATTGTGCAATTCTTTGTTGTTTTACACTTGTAATGAAAGATACAATGCTATTTTCATTAATTTGAAGGAAGTTATACACATTTGATAAAAATAATGTTAATATAATAGCAAGACATCTATCAAATTCTCAGTAATTCTCTAAATAAAATAAATTAAACCATCTATAAGGAACCCATTCCACTTAATCTTGCATTTTAACAATATTTATTATTAAAAAAAGGAATCTTGCAAGTAACGATTTATTGAATGCCTCGACCCAAGTGGATGGAACAATTAATAGAAGAATTTACTATTTGCATTTATTCTGTAATTGCTTCTCAACATTGTCTCAGGGTCAGCCCAAGAGGGTTGAAATAATCTACCTTGTGTCTGGTGTGGAAGGTTAATTGATTTAGTCCTTGCTTTTGGATTGAAGAGAAGCAGTTATGATCTTTCTGTTTACTACTTTATTCTAATGTTGAATCAACATGGTGATATATGTAGATGATATACTTGTATGTCAGTGAAACCCTAAATTATGCCCTACGGGTATTTTGTTTTTCACAATTAGAGACTTTTTGGTGAATACCAGGTATTTTGATCCAATTTGCAGCAATTTTCAACATAATGAGCACGTAACCTATTGTTGGCAAGCAAAAATGGAACAAAATCTGACATCTGTAAACATTAAGCTTACAAATCAAGAAAAAGAAATACCTCCTCATTGTCAAATAAAGCAACCATCCGAATTGCATGATCACTTGCTAAGTTACCAGGAGATTCACATGAGTCAATAAGTGCCCTTAATGCACAATAACTTGAAGCCAGATTATCTAATCTTCCAGAAAATATAAATTCATTATTTCCACCCCCAAGGCAGCTAGGTTGAGTGTCACAAACATTCAGTTCAATATTCACTATGTCATCAACACCACAGTTCAATTCATCTGACAGTACCTGAGAATTAATATAAGGGCTACAGTAAAGACTAGTAGTCAAAGGATAGGTAATTCTGTAATTTATAGTTAAAACAAAAAATAATTTAAGATCATAATGGATAAACTATATCACAATTCCATTCTCAGAATAAAAGTATTTCATTTTACCCATATCAATTCCTAAAACACATCAATCTAGTTTGACTCAGCAACCAATTCCAAAATCCAAGCTAACTCGGGCTTTGAAATAAAAAATCAGAGGCATGCAACCATTCCCATGTGAATTTATGTAGCACCATTAGAAGTTATGCTGTTATCATTTTCACATAATGTTCCTTGTTGCCTCCTTTTTTCTTATTTACCAGCTACTCTAACTAGTTCATTTAATTCCTTCTCACATTTTTTATTTGAGAACAAATATATGAAAGCAATAAAAAATCTTGGTTTATAGTACTTAGTCTCATTGCAATCATTACTTTCTCCAACTTAAAATCTTCCTCCCCGATCTTCGCACGCATTGCCATGCCTTTACATACCAAAATATAATGAAACCAATTCATTAGCTTATTGCTTTGTAATGGACTGAAGAATAAAAGAACATATAAAGTTAAGTTGCGTACAATTTTCTGTCACTAATAAAGTTCTACAACAATAGAAGAATAGTAATTTGAAAGGTAAAATATGTTTCGTACAATACTTCCTCCGGTCCTTAATAAAACACATTTTTAGAAGAAATTGTTGGTCCTTTTCAGAAGGCATTTTATAATTTTTATATAATTTTAGATTTCTTTTCCTTGTTTACGCCAATTAAATATTAAGAGTATTTTGTGTTTTATATTAATGCATAGTGAGTAAATAATTTTAAAACTTATTAATAATGAAGGTCAATTTGGTACATTGGTAACATTTTAAAAGAATATCATCTAAATTAATTACCTTTATTGTCTGCATGATTTTATTAGAAGTGTCTCAAACCAGAGAGAATAGTGAACAACAGCCACATGTATTTCTTTTGAAATCAAATCTAATCGATAAGGGTTTGAAATCAAAATCTTTTTCATTGGTCATCCAGGGTTTTCTGTCGTCTGATCATTACAATATAAAACATTTAAATGAAGTGCAGTAGTTTGAATCCATGAACATGGCGTATGTTCAAACTTTTGACAATACTTAACATTCAACTTGAAATAAGCAAAGACAATAGCTACCTGCATTAGCAGCGAATGATGATAAGATTTGGATGACAATGCACCATTCTTGTCCTTGGATTCCGAAGAAGTGTCCTCAGATTTTATTGAGAGTAAAGGAAGAAGATGAGTCTCTAGATTTGGTTTGAAACCATCTTGGTTCACTGTGCTAAACAATAAAACAAATAAGAGATGGAGACAGGATCTGCTGCTAGCTGCATGTTTTTGTTGCAGAACAGTGGCAGATGACAAAGAAGTAATGGAAAAAACAATACTGGGGCCAAAGAAGTAAAATTGTTTTGATAGTTATTAGACAATAGCCTACGATAATTGAACAGCTTGAATTTTATAAAGCACAACAAAGTTGCTTCAGCCTGGACAAGAATACCAGTAACTGTATCAGTACAAAGATAACCATAATCTTCAGTTCTGTACAAACACACATTAGATTAGACTCTAAAACCAGAAATATCAACATACCACCTTAAATTTGATAAATGTAAATGCAAGTGACACAATCTAGAGTCATGGTCATTTCATTCAAAATTACAAGAGTATGCTAGTTGCATTGTATTTTATCACTTTTTAAGCCACCGTCTGATTCTGTTGTAATTTGAAATGGACCAAAATAGAAAAACCCATTCGTTATTCCCCATTCCATTCTAAGATGTCTACCAAATTGGCAATCAAATACTATGCAATGAATGTATTGGATCCAAGACAGTTCCGAATGACGACGATAAAAGACTACAGAACAGTGTTCCAATACATAGTCACAGGAAAACAAACAACAGAATAAACCAACTTAACCGAGCAAAATAATTAACCAACTAGCTTAATAGAATGACATAAAAGTTACAGTAATATATACCGGTCCAGATGAATGGCGAGTGTGGGAATGCGCAAAATGGGTCTATCGATTTTGACAAGCTTATGCACAAAAGAATTAAGGCCATTTCTGAGAATGACCCTGCCAGCAACACTCAAATCCCTATCAAACCAAGTGTACCACAACCCAGCTCCATAAGTCTGCACATTCACCATCGAATAGTTACCCTTGCACGACGCCGTTTTGGGCTTCAGTTTCAGGCAGGGGCTGTCCGTGTGTGCCGCAATCACGTGAAAACCATCGCCCACATTGTACCTTCGCAAAACGACGCCGTCAAAGAGAAGCGTAAAAGAACGACCACACAGCGAAGAAAGAAGCGAACTCACTTTTCTCCGACGGCGAAAGCGACCAAACAGGACATGTTGCGCGTGAAGAAGTAGCGTCCTCCAGGCTTGAGGTCCCAGTCCTGGTTCTCGTTGAGCATGTGGAAACCGGCGGCGAGTAATTGCCCTTTAGCTTCCGCTGCACAGGAATTGAAGGTTAATTGAACTGTCGTTTAGGATATAGGGATATTGAGTGTTGAGAGGTGCGAGAAGAAGACCTGTGGCGTGGAATTGAGTCCAGGAATGGTTGAGGTAATGGAGGAGGTCGGGGACGATGGAAGTGGAAGCGTGAGGCTTCGAATTGGCACTGACGGTGCAGAAGGCGCCACGCCGACTGCATTTTGCGGAGAACGGTGGATTTGGGAAGAGGAGAAATGGTGAAGAGGGTTTCAGTTTGAGCTTCAGCGACGGAGAACGAGAGTGCAGTAGAATCTGTGGTCCTGTTATCGACGCCATTTTTCTTCTTCCCTTCGCAAAATTCACCACATCACATTTGATACCTTTGATTTTGAACCTCTCTGTTGTACCAATATCCTCACTCTATCGCCCACTTCTCAATACATTTTATATGGTAATTTGCAATTTTTAATATTTAAATTAAAAGTTAATCATTTTAATAAATATTACTTAATTGAACGTCTTAATCTGAGTCGTTGTATTTCACATATAAAACCTTATAATAATAATAATAATAATAATAATAATAAAAGTTTCGTCTGCTTAGTAAAATAAAATGCGAAATTTTGATACTATCATTTAATTGTAGGAGTTTATTAACTCAAACAAAATATTACAAATTACAGTAGTAACCAAGTTATTTAATAAACTTCCAGAGATGGTTTTGCCATTACAAGAAAAGAGAAGATGGTGGAAACAGGCTAACGAAGACCCAATTAATTAGATAATCTAATCCAGCTTGATTTACTGGATTAATTATATTTGACATATTATTATTATTGTAATGACATGTTATAGTTTAGGTATAGAAACTATAACTGGAGGCATCAGCAACGATGTTCCTCAAGCCACCAATAGTGGATGCCAACATAATGCACACTCCTATGTATATTGCAGCCTGAAACACACACAAACTGAGGGTCATACATCTATGAGATCCTCTGAATTTTGTATTCTATTTTAGAATTGTTAATCATTATTACCCAATTGATGAACCAGTTGATGCTGAATCTTCTTGGCTTCTTGATTATCAGCCACATTATACTAGGAAGCTGAAATAGATAACGTGTCAGATTATTGTTATTCTATTTTTAATACAGTTCTTGAAGATTTGACAATTTAACATGAGCAAGAGAGCCTTACAAAATATGAAGTGGGAGCAAAACCAAATCCACCGAAGAACCCAAGAAGATCGCCAAAGAAAGGAAAAGTGACCCCAAAGAATAATGTAAAAGCTGAAACATAACTTTTCATGGTAAGAACTATTCTTCTACCCCTTGCTCTGCACTTAACAAATTAGCATGGATAAGTTTTCAGTTTTGACATCTCACCTACATAAGCAGATCGAGCAACAAGTCTGAGTGCAAATCCTGAAGGGATGTTGAATCTTCTAGTCATGGTTCTCTCAATCAAGTCAAAAATAGGCATAGCATAAACCTACATTGATATTCTCCACACCAATTATTTAAGCAACATAAATGAGTTGGGGTAGAAGCTCTTGGTTTTGCATTCTTACCTGGTAGCTTCCCACAACATGGACAAAGACCATCAAGTTAGCAGAGGCAATAAGCCATGCAGGCCTTTCTAGTGCCATAAGCACATTATCTTCAACAACTTGTCCAAATGCCCAGTATCCTATGAGTGCAACTGGGAAATAGCATATTGCATTAATAAAATAGGCACCGAGAGCACCGTGCCACATTGGTATCTTTGATGGTTTCTCAGGGGTTGATGGAATCGTAGCCTGAATTTCAAGGGCCACTGCATGGCCAGCAAATGCAAATGAGATTTGACCTAGCGCATTGAAGACCCGGAACATGAAGTCAGTGTTGCTGCTTCTCTTGTAAGCATAACTAACATTGTCAATCCGACCCCTTGTCAAGCAAGCCAACCAGGCTATAGTTGAATAGCTTCAACCACAAATCTCATCAAAGTAAGGCATAGTGTTATTCAAATCATAATAATAATAATGACAAGATTCAGTTTCTTCTTAAGTGTTTGGTTTTGCCTTTTCCAATCAAAATTTTACTTTTGGGGATCCATGTAATAAAAGTTTACATTAAATAGCACTCAGGATTGATAAATTATCAAGTTCAAAGGCTAGTATTTAATGAAATAATAGATGATGGGATCATGAACCACCTTAATGACATAACTGCAGCAGCTAAAGAAACCCCAGCAACAGAATTGAAATTGGGAAGCTGAGACAGGAAGAAATGGACGGCACCAAAGATCAGAATCCAGTAAGACTGCTTGAGTTGTGTGCAATCCACGCATGCTATCTCCATGAACTTCTTTAGGCACTTCCCCCCAGTAACCATGTACACAATATCACACCCAACCTGGACTATTAGCTGCTGGGGGAGCACAATCCATGGCCCAAGTTTTGGTCCAAAAGCATGTCTACCAAGATCAAGGTAGCGATCAAAACGAGTTCCAGGAACACACTCATGTAAATGGATCAATTGCCACATTGTGTTTAAGGTCAGACACCATGATAACAACAACATCAAGATCCCTGGACCCCTGTACATAACAGAAGAGATGATAAACATTCAGCTACAAGTCATGTTGACAACTTACGCTGCATCTTACGTTTTTAGGCTTTGATGGAATAAACCTCTCTAAAAGTATTCTGAAGAGAAGGAAATATGAAATGAAATGAATTGAACTTCTCGTTAAGCTAAGATCAATCTATATTATCTTTTTATTTTCTTCCCTTAGTAAGTGTTTTAAGAGACACTTGTTGAAACATGTGATATTGTGTTTCAGTTTACCATCCTAGATATGCCATGGCATTGGGCAGGCTGAGAACACCAGCACCTATCATGGCAGTCACAGTGTGGAAAGTTGAGTACCACCATTTGGCCCGGCGAGAGGGTCCATTCTCCACCCATTTTTGCTCTGATTGAACTTCCTGCTACAGTAGAACATGCAAAAAAATTAGAGATTTTATTTACACACTGGAATGTGTTGGAAGTTAGAATTTTAGCTAAATCACAAAGAGTGGAGAAAGAGACCCCCTTAGGATTTTGGAGTTAAATTATATATATATGGTGGTTGATGTGTAACAAATAGAGGTTCAAACAGTGATAAACTCATAACATATGCATCCTACCATTTAGTGATCTCTCTTGTCACTTCTGCACGTATTTTTGCTGCTTGTAGGACTTTGAATTTGAATTGTGAGATTAAAAGAAGAGAAGGTGGCAGAATTCAAAGAACAAGTATGATAAGCATAGTAAGTTTTACTAGATAAGTGGCTGATGAGGTAAGCCCATTACACCCCAAAGGAAGAGAATGTGAGATTATTTTATGATCACAATGTGATTCTGGTCATATTTAATTGAAGGCTTCCTCAAATTCTGGCCAGTTACAATGTAGGAACTTTAGGGTATAGAGTAATGTTTTTCTTTGTGGTCTTGTCAGTGAAAAGATAACTCGGTATCAATTTTGTGATGGAACATCACTTCATTTGATCATTTTATGGTGGTGTTAAGGGCACCATGGAAGGTTCCCACTTTTTAAAGTGGGTTAGTTTCGAGAGTTGCTATGGCGGCCATGAATCGCAATTCAGAACATCACATAGTTTAATTAACGTGAAATGTTGGAAATATTTTTTGAAAGATTTGTTTGATATAGGGAATAATGAGAAGTTTTGACGGCGACGGAAAGACATGTAACCTTTAATCATTACGCTTGTTAACATGGCCCTTTTTTATGTTTATTCTGTCCTTCTATGTATGTAAGCCACTAAGTTCTTTGTTAATGACCGAATTTTATAGCACAAACAAAAACGTCTTTGTGAAATTTTCACCCAATAGCACGATTTTGTTTTTCCAATGGCATTCTGTAGCAAATATCTACTAAGATAGCATGGTCTTTTTTTCTTCAATTGAGTTTTTTTTGGGTCGGAATTGGGTTCCCGAGAAACTAAATTTTGAACTAGATTTTATATTTTTTCTTCTATTTTAAAAATAATTGAAGGGAGGGAAAATTAGGGGGAAATATTAATGGTTATAAATTAAATAATTTGAGAAAAATTATAATAAAAGTGTGGAAATATAAAAAATTTTAAAAATAAAATTGAGAAGGGTAATTATATTTAGTAAGTTAAGATATAATTATTTAGATTAGTAAAAACTATATAAATAAATATATAAATAGATATATTTTAAAGAAAATTAAATTAGAAAAATATGCAAAGAAGAAAAAAAATTGAAAAAAAATAAAAGAAAGAATCGTACGAAAGTAACGGAAAGTGTGTGATATAAATGAATTTATTGAGTTGTAAAAAATATATTAATTTTATAAAATAAATCTATGTAGTATATTAATATAGAGAAATAAATATTTGAAGAAATAATTATTTACAAATATACATATTTAAAGGAAATATAATTAAAAAAAATATGTAAATAAGAAAATTCTACGAAAAAGAGAAAAGAAATAATTAAAAAAATGAATGAAAAGTGTTTAATATAATTGAAATTGTTGACTTGTGTATAATGAATATGATAAATAAAATAATGATGAATTGGGGAAAATTTTTAAATAATAATGGAAAAGGAAATACAAAATATATAGAAATAAATTTTTGAAGTAACATCGTTCTATATATTCATTTTATAATTTATGCTTATAATATTGATGTTTATGAATGTAAATAAGTAATTTGAAAATTGGCTTGAACTATTTTATTATCGTTGGATTTATAAGTATTATTAACAATTTTACGTAATAAAATTTGGAAATAAGTAAATTAGAAGTGGATAATAGTTGAACGAATAAGAAAAAATATTTAGTTAAAGGAGTTGAAATTTGACATAAATAGTTATAAATGAAATATATGTAGTTAGACTAAGAAAAACACATGTCAAATGAAATAGATAAACATTTAATAAATCTTTACTATAAGAATTTTTTTATCTATTTATATATTATTATATAAGTATTTTATTTGTAATAAATTTAACATTACTTACGAATTTTATTTACAGAAAAAATTATAAGTAATTACATACAGATCTTAATCCGTAAGTAAATTTGACGCTTACATACGAAGTTTATTTACAGATTTGTTACATACGAAAGAATCTGTAGGTACCTATGAATGTAAATTCGTATATAATTATGTACGAATTTAAATCTGTGTATAATTACCTAAATTTTTTTTCATAGATAATGTTAATAATTAATTTTATTAAAATTATTATTATTAACATTATTTTTTTAATAATATTACTAATATTAATAATAATAATAGTATTATTAATTATATTAACATTATTATTAATAACAATATTAATATTATTATTAATAATAAAAATTAGTAATATTATTAAAATTATTAATAATGATATTATTATTATTAACTTATATAATTAATAATATTATTAATATTATTACAATTAATAATACTATTGTTAATAATATTATTATTTTTAATATTAATATTAATGTTATTAATAATGTATTTTTTTATCATATATCGTAGTAATTAATATAACAACTCTTTATCTTGTATTACTTTACACACCACCATATATTCTGCTACTTAAAAAATACTCAAAATAATATATAGATTATGAAATAATATTAAAGTGAAATAACTTAATGATCAACATTAGATTCCATTCACATGTTTCATTATTATGACTCACAGGCATAACCAACCCACCATTCATTGATTTAAATAACACCTATTTAGGATATTAGGAAGTTAATATACAATCTTACACCAACCTCTAACTAGTCCATCCACATCAAATTTTTATCCTTCTCTCACCCATGTAAACACATCACTTATTGAAATAGTTGACTCTAGAATAAAGAGTTGAAGAGTCCTCTTTCATTTGGATTAATCTTATTTTAATAGTAACATATATTTTGATCTTTAAATTTTCTGAAATTACATTCAATTAACATGAGTAATTTCATTAATCAATTAATTAAATTAACTAAATATTTAACTACTTTTTAAAAGAAATAATTTAAATATATCTGACTACATTAATATTTTAAATTATTCAAAACACATTCAATTAAAATATAAATAAATAATTAATTACATTATCTAAATTTATAAAAATTAAAAATATAAAAAATAAATAAAATATAAACAAATGAAAATAAAAAAACCGTGCTAGTAAATGCAAAATTTATCAAAAAAAAAAAAAGTCTCAAACACGACTTAAAAAAAAAAAGAAGTAGTGTCAGCAAGTACAATTTAAAAAAAAATTCCAAATCATCCATTTATACACAATTTCATGTAAAACAAAACAATTTATTATCTAAAGTGAAATTGTGTTTATAAGAATGAGTTCTTTATTTTAGAGTTGTTGTGATAAGTATGACTTATTTTTTTATGTAATTTGTTTTCAAATTTTACTACTTTTTAATTTATAACAAAAGTTACACCAATTATAAAAGAAAAACAGAGTCTCAAAATACCATCTAAATAAAAATGCAATGCGTTTAATTCTTATAATTTAATTTTCTGGATTTGACCCTGATCCAATACAAATCGGAATGTACGGAAAAAGACGCTGTAAAATGTAATTAACTACTAATCTAATTAGAAGATAATGTAAATAAATAGTTGAGCAGCCCACGATGAAGTTAAACATGATAGAATTATTTAGTCCTCAACTACGAAAAACCTAGTTAATTAAGAGGTTGTCAAAAGTGGATAAATGAATAAGAGTTATAAGACTTGTTTTTTCATGAACGAGATGAGAAAACGTCTTCTTTATAAAATAAAATAAATTTATACAGTAGAAATTTTCTCGTATTAGTTTTATAAATTTTTATTTTTAACTTTTTACAAACTAATAATTTTAATATATGAAAAAGATAATTTTCCCTATTTTTTTCTCTTTTAAAATTCGTTCCGATAAACTCTTACAAAATTTCACCAAATCATTAAGTCATCCTAACATAATTGTGTGATCATTATTATTTAATTTATTTGTTCGGTTTAATAATTATATTCAAGCTGTAATATACTATGTACTTATTGTCTTGGTTGAAATAGAATATGACATTAAAAATACCCACTAAATTGGCATCCCAGTGGCTAGGGCAAAGCATAATCATGATTACTGTTTTGGTAATGGTGCTTCAATTAATAATTGCTTGTTTAAGATTTGGTTTAATCTTTGATACCATTTAATTTTTTTAGCGACTAAGATGGCGTTTGCCTTTGCCACATGGGTTTGATATAATTTTTAGACTTAATTAAGTTTAAAGTTTTCTCTAAATTTAGATATTTTTAATTAACTTTTTATTAATTTTTTTATTAAGTATTTAAAATATTTATATTTTTTAATAGAATTTTTTTGTCTAACTCTTTTATTATTTTGCTGTTATCTTATTTACTTATTTCTACATAGGATTTTATAATTAATATAAGATGTCATTGTCATTATTGTAAGATAACAAATATTATTATTACTTTTATTAAAAATGTATTGGACATCAATAATCATTTATCATTTTACATTAATCGTAATATTATTTATATTAACCACTAAAAATTATATTTTTTAATACTTGAAGATGAATGAATAAGATGACTAAACAAACCAGTCACATAACAAAAAAGAAAAATGACAAGAGTTTAATTAAAAGATATATAAAATTTGAATACTATTAGATAAGAAAAAAAATAATAGAAACTATATTAAAATTATCCAAATTCGGACAAACTTGAAACTTAATTAAACCTAATTCATAAAGAACAAATTTTTTTACAATTTTCTAAGAATATTAATAAAAGATAACTATTTACTTACAACAAACCCACCTAGTAAAATCATCCATAATACGTTATTACCAAAATGAATTGTTTATTTTGTAGGTAAATTTTGTTTCAAATTGCGCAAATTTTAAGTAGTGTACATAAAAACTCATCTTAGACTTAAATGTTTAAGTCATAACTTCTAATTGATTTCATTAAATCTTTGAAAGAATGTGTAACTCTCCATCTAACGTGTCTTTCTCCCCACATGAACTACCATATTTCTAGTCTCATTTCAGTTGAAAAGAATTGGTAAGTGAAATAAGTGAGCTTGAAGGAATACTTAACTAATGAGATTTAGATATTTCACGAATCATTAGTTACACCCCTCCCTTGTGCCAAAAAGAAGACATTTTTTCACGAACCATACGCCTTAATGTCGTGTTGCACCTCCATAATATACACAAAATGACAAAAATGTCCTTAGGGTAAAATTTTATACCCAGTTGTGCCCTTCACCCCTACCTTGGTTCCGCTCTTCACACTTCCTTACCTTGTATCTTCGCAATCTGGAACGTTTGTTAACCCAATCCGAAAAGAAAATTTCAAAAACCTTTGTATACTGAATTGCAAAATTTAATATATAAGATGAACACCGAATTGAAAGGACGAGATTCAGTCTGAAATATAATTGTTACGTATCGGATTTTATAATTCAGTATGTATATTGAATCACACAATCAATCCGATATACAATTAACATTAGATTGTAAAATCCAGTATATAATTAACATGCAGTAAAAATTTGTATACCAAATTGAACTTTTTCTTAGTGAAAATTTGTATACAAGATTGAACTCTTTTTTTCTAATCTGATATACATTTTTATATATCAGATTTTACAATCTTATATGTTATTAATAGATAATGGATATATAATTCGGTATGTATTTTATTATTAATTTCGATCTTACAAGAACATTTGTGTTATTTAAAAAACTATAGAGATGCAGGTTGAGGCTATGAAGGCGCAGATGAAGCGTCCAATATCAAAGCCCACGAACAAAGAAAAATGGTGAGATGATGTTAGTGGGTCACTAAAAAAGCCTGTTGTTAGTTTGATTTATTCGGCCTCTCAAACACCAAGGCAATTTCTTTTAGTACCCCATAATTTTTTCGGCACTTTATAAGGGTGGAAAAGAAATATAAATTATCCATAGGTCGGAAGTAATATAATCAGAAAATCTATTTAGAATGTGTAATTCAGAATTCAAAAATATATTATGTATAATCTATATTTTAGATTATACAATCTAAATACATTTTCAAATCTTAAAAATATATTTTGAATTTAATAGTATATATATGCATTTTTAATTATACAATATATAATACATTTTTAAATTCTAAAATGCATCTTGAATTATATAATTTGAAAATTCAAAATACATTTTTAAATTTAAAAGTATATTTAAAAATATATAATTCGAAATACATTTCCATAATACATAATCTTAAAATGTATTTATGGATTGTGCAATGAAAAACATGTTTCAAAATTACACAAATTAAAAATATAAAGCATGAACATTCTAAACTTTTCCAATAAAGAGGTACATTAAGAGAACCATGGGGTTAAGAAAACCTTGGGGTATAGAAAGAAATATCTCTGAAAATATCTCTCAGTGTCCACCATAATCAATTTATTTTCATAGGGGTAATACTAGAATTTCGAATTTTATAAGGGTGTATCTTGAAAACATGGGGTGCAGGAAGAAAAGATCGAATAATCAATAGGTTACTTACCGTCCAACTCGATGTATAGCCTCAAAAGAATTCCAAAACTCGAAAAGAATATATACGATAAAAGCCAAAAAGAAGAGCTTTAGCTGAACTAATTCAACTATGCAATTTCTTAGATTTGTGTTTAGTTATTATTAGTTGCAAATGTGTTCTAGATATGCTTATAGTTGAGAAGTCTCGATAACAAAAGCTTAGTCTAAAATTTGTAGCCTTCACCCATTTAAAATTTATTTCTATAATGTAAATGTTAACATAGTTTTATGTGAATTTTTCCTTTACCGAGAAAGAAAATTCACTCGTCTGATTTAAGCGTTTATTATTGTCATTTACTTCTTATATTTTCACGAGAGTGGATATTTTATTTTGAATTTATTAGGTTACAAATTGAACTCTTTTGTCATGAGTGAATTTTCCTTTTTTCTTTTCATTTTAAATATTTGGCACAGGGTGATGCTTATGTGTGTCAAAATCTTAGGATCTTAAGGTGGTAGTTCTCAACCACCTCATAATTTGGTTGGTATGAGCATGCAGCTACCTCAACATTTAACATATTCTGCATTTGGAGTTGGTGTCCAAAGGGGACTCAACTGAATCTTACCTTTGAAATTAATCAAACAAAATCTTACACTTTATTTCCTTTGTCAACATTTTTACGTTGCTCTCCATACTTTGCAATTACCTTATCTACCTCCCAAATCTGCGTCAACCGTGACAACGAAACTTCAACTTATTTTTATTCTTCCATTTGCATGAACTCAATATGACCAATGCCACCCTTTCCTCTTGTTCCTGCCTTCATCTTTGAAAACATATATGGCACACAGTAGAACAACATTTACCATGTGATCATAACACTATCAGATTGATGATATAAAAGATATTATATAGTCAACTTAATCTCATGCACTGCACCATATTTTTTATCTTTTTTGCAACACAAAACATTATTAACGAGGAGTACGTGGGGTTTAATCAACCTTTACCAACTAATTATTCGTTCTGCAAAAAGGAAATGACCACCCCATCCTGTTCTATTCACCTTTTCGGTGTAAGCTTGACAAAGTACACCTTTTCTTAAAATTAAAATCACTAGTTTATATAGAACCATGTCCTCCCTCTGTTCCTCCTGTGCTTTCTTCTTGTTTTTACATTACTGAGTGTCTTGCTTATATAGAACCATGTCATGATTCTGTATAACAATTTAAATTATTTTCTAAAAAGTACTTTGACTATTGATAGCTTCTTTTAAGAGAATCTTAAAATTAATTTAAAGTAGAGATAGATTAAAATTATTTGACCGAAAATAATATATATAATGTTAAAAGGATAACAATTTTGTTTGAAAAGAGAAAGATAGAGTAAATTTATGAAAAATATAGTGCTATTCAATATCGTCTAATAGACAATCTCACAATTAGTGAGCTTCATGTATACTATAAAAAAAAGCTAAATTAATAACGAAAAATTATCGACAAAATTTTATCTATTGATAAAATATCCTTATCGTGAATTTTACCAATGGATTTAATTCACCGTGAATTATCAATGGATTTACTGTCAAATTTAATTTATCGCTAATTATCGACAAAATCTGTCGATAAATCCGTTGATAAATTTACGAGTAATTTATTGACGAATGCCCACGTCCGTCCTAATTTACATATGTGAACCTAATAACTTTAATTTTCTAAGTTGGCGTGTTATTTTGTGGAAACAAAATACTATTTATCATGGTTTCTTTTATATATCTCAGAATCCATTCAAGAGTTCGAAGATGAAATATATTGGGAATCTTCATGTATCTCGATATTACTCTTACAACAAATTCTATATCAAGTTGTGTATGACAAAGTTATCATAAAGAGTCAACAATTTTCTTGTACTCAATTTTATAAACTTACTCATAAGTTTATTTTTCTCTAATACTAAACCAATATGAGAAGTAGTTGTTGAATTACAATTCAATATATTGAATCTCTTTAACACCTCCACCACATACCTCCCTTTGGTGAATCATTGTTCCTTTCTGTAGTCTTGTGAATTTACCCAGAAAACATGTCAACTTTCCTAAGTTTGTTATTTTAAATTCACTTATCAACTACCTCTTAATGACATCAATTTCAACTTGATGTTTCCCTATAATAACTAGATTTTGCATCTAACGAACATAAAATCCAAATTCACAAGTGTAGTTCAAAAATTTATGTCGCAAGATATACACATCAATTATTAGATTCCATGCTCTTAGTGTTTGTTTGAGTCTGTAAAGTGATTTATTTAGTTTGAAAATTTTGGCTTCCTGTCTTTCAAGCTTAATCCAAGGGATTGTAATATTTTAGAGGCCTATTTAGGAAAACAAATTTTACATTATGTTGATACATGATCCACCCTTTTGAATTTGTAATAGCAACCACAATTCTTATTGTTTCAATTCGAGCCATTGGTCCAAACACTTCTTTATAATCCACTTCAGGTTTTTGAAGAAATCCACTATTTTTCTTGTTGGATCAATTTTGATCCTAATGAACCACCTTACATTGATTTGTTTCATGGCTTTTGGTAAAGATACTAATTCCCACACTTGATTATTCTCAATGGATCAAATCTCATCCTTCATAGAATTAACTTATTTATTGTTTGAAATGGCTTCTTCAAAGGTGACTAGTTCAATTTTTGAAAATAGAGCAAAATGAATAACATCTCCATCTTCATCTATATTTGCATCAAATGTCATTTCAAAACCTTTAAACTTGCTAGGAATATGACTATTCCTGTGAGATGCTCTTAAAGCAATATATATACTTTCTGCTATATTTGATTCAACATTTTGTTCTTCATCAGTCTTGGCCTCTTCAGACTCAATAACAACCCCCAATTATACTTTTCATTTGCATCTGTAATCCAATTCCAACCATTAGACTCATTAAACATAACATCTCTACTCACTATAATTTACTTGTTGAAAAGATTAAACAAGTTGTAACAACCAATTTGATGATATCCTAATTGTATTATATATTCTCTTCTATCATCTAGTTTCCTTCTTAACTATTCAGACACGTGTTTGTAACATATTGATCAACACACATGTTTATGTGACCAAACTCTTTTTGGAGTAACCCATTCTAATATCTTAAATGGACATGTATTTAAAATATAGGCAACAATTGACACAACCTCACTCCACAAATATTTTGTAACTCCTTAGTCTTCAATATACTTCGTGTGATGTTAATAATGGTCCAATTGCTTTCTACAATACCATTATTCTACAATGTGAATGGAGGAGTTACATAATGCTCCATTCCTTTTCTTTCATAAAGTTTTTGAAATTTTTAAGATGTATATTCACCTCCTACATTTGTTCTCAAGACTTTGATCATCTGGTCACTGTTTTGTTCTACCATGACTTTAATTTTCTCAAACACTTCTAACACATCACTTTTTCTTTTGATCAACTAAGTCTACAATTTCCTTTAAAAATCATCAATGAATGAAAAAAATATTTGTTACCTCTGAGAGACTCAATTTGAGTAGGACTACAAACATATGAGTAGACCACTTTTAACTTTTCCTTTATTTTCAATGAAACATAATGTTGAAAAGAAATTCTTGGTTGCTTGGTCTACATACATTCTTTACAAACTTATTTAGGTGGAGAAATATAAGGTAAACCTTCTATGATGTTTCTGATCTTCAAGTTTTTCATATTTCAAAGTTAAGATGCCCAAACAATAATGTCAAAGTCAATTCTCCTTCTTCAGCATAGCTGAAAAAATTTGCGATCTACTACATCGATTTCAACCTTGAATTCGATTTTTGGTTAAAGGTGATTTCAAAATCAAATGGTGTTGTTATCATGCACTTGAAGAATTTTATCTTCCAATCTTGAAGTGTATCCTCTCGAGCAATTAACTAAGACTTGATAAATTACTCTTCTTTTCAACAAGAAACAAAGTATTTGTAATAGAAGCTTGACCATCATTGTTCGTTTTAATTACTATCTTTCCAATTTCGTTTGCTACCAGAACACAATTATCAACATACATCATCTTGCTTTTAGTTGATTCATCAAGACTTGTAAATCAATCTTTCTTTTTGTCATATGTGTTGAGTACTGTGTATTAAGATACCAATAATTTGTTTTAAGTCATTCTACTTGAATGGTGGTCGTCATTAACAACACTTGTTTTGAGTCATCATCCCCATCTTCTTTAGCCATTTGAAGTTCATCTCTTTATGGATTTAGTTGTTGACAATACTTGACAATATGATCAATTTTGTTACAAATATAATATTTCACATTTTAAACAAAATTGTGTCCCCTTTTTTTTGCTAAAAACTAGCTTCCTTCTTGCTATCTTCCATCACATCTTTTTGTTCACTTATTATCTCCACTTTTCTTTGTTCTTACCTTTCTTCTTGAAGGTTTCCTTTGGATTTGTCTGTGCTCGCTTATTTTTCTGTTATGCTCCATGATCAATCAACCTCTATTCATATATGACTAAAGAATCTTGAAGTTCTTTAGGACTTAATTCTTCAAGATTTTTCTATAACCACAACTATGTGATCAAACTTTGTCCATAGAGTACACAGTACTTTCTCAATCACCTACAACTCAACCATCTTCTCTCCAAGACCCTTCATCATGTTCGTCATCGTCTAAACACGAATCATATGCTTAGTCATTATCTCGTTACTTTTCATTGATAAAAGCTCATATCCGTTGTAACGTATGAAGCTTAACATTTTTTATTTTTATGACGCCTCCGTGAACCCTTTTAAGAATCTCTCCTATATCATTTGATATTTTTACTTGTACATGTAAAATGAACAATATCTTACAATATTTCTTTTTAATTTCTATTCGTGAGTCGCTGAACTTTCCTTTCTCGTATACTAACATATTTGCAATTTTTTCAACAAGATCATAATATTTTCCATTCATCAAAGTTCTTCATTGTGAGAATTGAAAAATTGTTAGGAATGAAAATCATATTTTTCTTTAAAATATTACTCTAATACCAATTATTGAGATACGTTAAAAGAAAAAAGAAAAGAAAAATAAAATAAATTTGTGAAAAAAAGTATCATGCGTGTTATACACACTATTGTCTAATAAGCAAATCTCATTATTACTGATTTAAATACATTGTACAATTATAAAAAAGAAAAATCAAATAAACTGAATTACAACTCAACAAAACTGAGATTATTAAGCATTTATCTACACTACGTGCAAAATAAGGTGTAATATGCACTTGAAAAAAAAATGGAGAGATAACATTAAAAATGTTTAATGAGAGATGTATGGAGAGTGAACATCTTTTTCTATATTATATGCGTATTATAATTGATAAATATAAGTATTTTAAATGGATTATGAATTAATATTAGATGTAAACGGAATTTACTTTTCAATAAATCTCATCATAAACTAAAAAAAAAATTGTAAAAGTGTGTAATTAAAAAAAAATGTAAAAGTGTGAAATTCACGTTAGGTATCTCAACTTAAGAAACCTAACAAAGCTGTTGTTTGCCATTTTTTTTTTTTTTTCACGATAAGGTTGCAGGAATATTCCTCGCGATAATTATGAAGGGAAAACTTAATTAATATTTAGAAAGAATCCACGAAACATTCATTACATATACGCCGTACCCTTTGTCTGTATGTTGTTTTTGGTATTTTGGAAAGAGCTTTAGGGTCACTTGACCTTAGACCCACTCAAGGGACAGATTTAGCCTGCCTCTTTCCAAATCTACTCTTTCCTAAAAAAGAAAATCTCCTATGCTCCAACTCACACAATCAACATTATTCATAAAATTATAATAATATACAAATTAATATTTTTTTTAGTCAAACTACACGTGGTTCAGCCAACACAACTCCTTCACGTCTTCACCCAATTTATACCATTCAGATCTCCTAAATAATCTCCACCTATATCTACACAAAATGCATATCACTCTTCTTAATCTAATACATTTAATTATTACAAAACATGTTAAATTATGTATCCCACTACAACTCTAAATTTGTGAATGATGAGAAGGGTCTTTATTTCTATTTTTTTAAAGATTTTTTCTTCGGATTTTTTTGTAAAATTTCACGAGAAAAATGAGTTTTATGTAGATTTTATAAAATTTCAGGAATATTAATAAAAAAGTTATAAAAAAAATTATATTAGGTTAGGGAGAAAGAATATGGTTTGATTTGTGAGGCTGACCTAAAAGAAGATAATCTAAATTAAAAGGAAGAATATACCGTGACATTGAATGAATAGATATTGATATTAATTTAAAATAATATTCCTCTCTTTGTCCTGGAATATTCCTGATGGGGACCATATATAGTGATTTTGACGACAATCCTCATGAATACATGTTTCTTTTCTCCCTTCAACTCGTAAATGAAACTATATTTGCGTTTAAGCAATAAACTATACTAAGAAGGCTCCAATTGCAGCTTTTGTTGTCTGTTTTAATTTTTGTTTGTTTATGAGATTAGCTCGGTGCTAATCCGGGTTACTGCGTAATTAATATATAATTTAATTGAATCTTGTTGGTGTAGCCCTTTCCATTTTTATAATAAATAATCGTAGATCACCGCCACGTTACTAATAACCACATTAAATAACTTAATGCAGAGTATATATTACTTTAAAGTCTTATGCAGTTTATTTTTTCTTGCTTCACAAAAGGCTTCTTGCTTCACAAAAGGCATTGAATTCTAACGCACACTAGGTGCTGTTCTAAGTTATTGAATGTGAATATATTTCCACTTTGTAAATATTTTTCTTTTCTTAGCAGGATCTAAATATGATTAATCTATGTTAATTGAATACTCGTAAGTGCACGATGCATATATCAAAAATATCTTTTGAAAAAAAAGTAAAGATACAATTGTGTATTTTTTGGATACTTGTCAAGTTATGTTTAGGATTTATTCATCACTTCGTGAACATTTATGTATTATAGTTCTTACTTAATTTTTTTTTGTCATGTCGAAAAATTTAATGTCCTTTTAGATTATTGACAATTGTGTTTTTTTTTTTTTTTTTTTTTAAAATTTAGCCATTTTTTAGGTTTTTTAAAAAATTTATTCCGTTTTTTTTTATTTTTTTTGTTATTGGTTCGTACCCATGTTAAT
>Ga0099825_1003248_pt1 | contig 21667 bp, 11 predicted proteins | sample SiratroredBW_FD_76838 | JGI IMG/M metagenome (GOLD analysis project Ga0099825, IMG submission 76838) | Root nodule microbial communities of legume samples collected from California, USA - Siratro red BW | ecosystem: Host-associated > Plants > Roots > Nodule | place: USA: California | collected... | reverse complement strand
GGAGTCTGTTACAAATATTATTGATAATAACCAAATTAATGGAAATTGGTTATTATTTTATAATAACTGATGGTAACCAATTTGATGGACATTGGTTATATAAAGATATAGGGTTCTGTCTCTACAGTATGAGAGAGTTCTACATAATATACCATCAATAACGTGTGTGGAGATTAAAGTGACTGAAAGAGATAGATTGAGTAAAAGGAGAATAAAGAAAAGAGATAAAGAGAATAAAGAAGATCTCTCATGGATCAAGGTAAGTCTCTCTCACTATCTATTATGTGAGAATCATATATTCTAAGATCCTGTGGAATATTTATGAATGATTATTCCTAATTATGTTATAATTTACAGGTATATATATCTAGGACAAGGGAGAAGAAGAACATGTCGAGGAACAAAAACTTAAAAACAAAAGGAAGAAGACACTAAAGATATGTATGAACTTCGTTTATACTCATTCATTTAATCATATTCATATCTACGTGAACGTGAAATTTGTTTTCATTAAATTAGTTGTTTTATTGAAGTTTGTTGTTTTCTATGAATGTAAACTATTTTTATGTTATTTCAAAATTTCACTCAAATTGAAAATTTTTAAAACTGTTGGTAGATAAAATGAATATGCAATTCGTATTTGTTTTTATTAAAGCATATCCTAAAGTTCTTAACAATATATTTTTTATTTCCTCGTGCTACAATGTGGAATTTGTCTTGTCATGAAAACTTGTTCTGTGGCGTGCATTCTGTAAAGTCCTTATAGTTAACAGGTTAAAGAGCGTGAAGAATAAATAGATAGTAGCAGATAAAGTATGTTGACACTTCTATATTTGTGTGTGGTTAGCAATGGAAGTTACCGAACCAAGCATTCCACTGTCACAATTATTGGCCCCTCCTCGTATTAGCAAACTTGACTACGTAATTCGTATTTAGATTTTACTTAACTTTCTGTCTAGAGCTAGTTCGAGCGGAAAACCCCATTGTTACGTAATTTCACGTTCCATAACCTTTTCCTATATGATTCTAAGATACACAATAAGCCAACTACGAATTGCACAATGAATGCAGCTTCTTTGCACATAGCAATGTATCCATGGTTTGCAATGGGGCACCTAACCCCATTTCTCCACCTTGCCAACAAGTTAGCCAAAAGGGGACACAAGATCTCATTCTTCATACCCAAAAGAACACAAGCCAAGTTAGAAAACCTCAACCTTTGCCCAAGTCTCGTCACCTTTGTCCCTATCAGTGTTCCTCACGTTGATGGTCTTCCCTGTGGTGCAGAAACTACTTCAGATGTTCCCTCTTCTTTGTTCCCACTTATTGCCTCTGCCATGGATCTCACAGAGAAGGATATTGAACTTCTCCTCCTTCAACTCAAACCACACATTGTTTTGTTTGACTTTGCCACATATTGGCTACCAAACTTGGCTCGTAGGATAGGGATCAAGTCTCTTCAGTACTGGATTATTAGTCCTGCAACAATAGGGTACATGGCATCCCCAGCTAGAAAAAGAGAAGATGACATGAGCAAACCACCTTCAGGGTTTCCTGATTGTTCTATCAAGCTGTATGAACATGAAGTTAGGTTCTTTGCTGCGTCAAGGAAATTGGAGTTTGGCAATGGTATTCTTCTCTATGATCGTATCTCTGTTGGCGCAGACTTGTCAGACCGTATTGGATTCAAAGGTTGCAGAGAAATTGAAGGGCCTTATGTAGATTATCTGGAGACGCAATTTGGAAAGCCTGTTTTGCTTTCAGGTCCTCTTGTGCCTGAGTCATCCAACTCTACTTTGGAAGCAAAATGGGGTGAATGGCTCGGTAGATTCAAGGCTGGTTCAGTGATTTACTGTGCACTTGGAAGTGAAAACTCTTTACAGCAAAACCAATTGCAAGAGTTGGTATCGGGTCTTGAGCTAACAGGAATGCCATTCCTTGCAGCACTTAAGCCCCCTAATGAATTTGAGTCCCTTGAGGATGCTCTCCCAAAAGGGTTCAAAGAAAGAGTTCAAGAAAGAGGGGTTGTATATGGGGGGTGGGTGCAGCAACAATTGATCTTGGCACATCCTTCTGTTGGGTGCTTCATAACACACTGTGGTGCAGCTTCTCTAAATGAGGCACTTGTGAACCAGTGTCAGTTGGTGTTGTTGCCTCGCCTTGGTTCTGATTTCATCATCAACGCAAGAACCATGGGTGGAAAATTGAGGGTAGGAGTGGAAGTGGAGAAAGGTGAAGAAGATGGTTTGTTCACTAAGGAAAGTGTGTGCAAAGCTGTGAAAATTGTGATGGATGATGAGAATGAGCTTGGCAGAGAAGTCAGAGCAAATCACAACAAAGTCAGGAACCTTTTACTTAGTGACAATTTTGAGTCATCTTGTGTTGATGCTTTCTGTCACAAGCTTCAGGAAATAATCTAAGTTCAGCATTTCAGGTTGATTCACTTATTATGTTCTATAGTATTCGTACTGAATCAGTAGGGTTGTTTAGTTATGCAGAACTAAAAATGGTTCTTCGTGTCTGATGCATTCAATCCTGAGTTGAGGCACAATGATGTGAATCTTAGAAAGTTGAAAATATCTTGATGTGTACTTGGAAGAAGTGAGCTTTCAGGAATAAAAAATAATGCTTTGACAATCATAATAACATATAACAACATACTCTTAAAGATATTATAATCCTTATAAAAATAAAATTTTGTCTTTATAAAAAAAGAAAGAAAATGAAAAATAAAATGCTCGCTGTAAAGTAATAGTAAAAATTTGTTAAATGTTGAAGTATTACATTTTTTCAAAAATTTTATGTTCACATGCTCTAATAGTTCCTTCAAGAGATATTCTATGTATAATTCAAGATGGAAATATATGTAAAAAGGTGGAAATTGCAGACCAACTAGTCATTCTCCAGTTCATGAAACCCAAGGCGAGAACAAAGGCTTACGTACGAGGAAAACTGGGTTAAGAACTAATATAATATATTTGTTGATGGCTTTACTAGTCATAAACGATAGTGGTGCATGTCTGCAAGGTAGGGCAAAGGAGTTGATGCCGAAGGTGTTTAACTTATTCATATAAAAAAATTGTTTTATGTAGCGGGACTAATAAAAGAAGGAAAAAATATATGTAGAACAAAATAAACTTCATTATAGATTGTGAATTACCTTCATTCCAATGTAATCGATTTTCTTTTATTTTACCAGCAACCCATACAAAGAAGTCAACTATCAATAAGAGGATGATGAAAATGTTAAAAGCACAATTGTCAAGCTTAGTAATAATCATGGAGCAAATTGAGACAGTAGTTCTACCATCCATAATCTATTTCACATATTGGTGTTATTGGATATTTATGATTCTTACATGCTTTTTTTTATTATTATAGTTTTCCTTTTATTTTTAACCTACATTCATTTTTTTCATTTAGCATTTATTTTGTTTTAGATTAGAAATATATCTAAAGTATTCACTTTGTCAATTTTATTATAATTGTATAGTGAACCTATATTTGTTTTTTATTAAAAAATAATAAGCAAGATAAAAAAAATCATTGTTAATTTGCATATTACATTTGGGGCCTTCAACCAACCTCACAAAATTTGAAGTTATCTTTGCAAATGAGAAGTGCAACTATAACACAACTATTGTTAGCATTTATGTAACAACAGAAGCTTTGTATGTTCTACACCTAGCTTGCATTCTCAAAATTCCTACTTACTATAGAAGATCATGTATATATACAACTTGAGTGAAATACATGATCATGCGTAACTTCAGTAGAGTATAGAACCATCAGTAGCTTGAGTCAGCTTCAATTACACACAGTTCATTCAGTTGTGCTCTAGCACCCTCAGCTTCATTCCAATTCTTGTTTCATCAGTGCTGAAATTTCTTGCTTAATCTTCTTAACCTATCTTGAAGGTCCGAAGTTCTTATACTACACATGTCAAGAAGTAATAAAAAAGAATGCTAACACATAATAAAGACTTTTGGTCATTACTAATAGAAAATTTTAAATGGACTTATATGTAACTTTTTTTGTTAGAAATGGATTAGATATTTATAGAGAAGATGTGAATATTACCTAATAGTTGCAGAACTTTAAGGAATTTATCTCCCAAATACTTGAACACCCCAATCATCTCAAATGACAAGGTGAAATTTCTCTCAATAACTCTTACTATTTGTATACAACTATTGGTGTTCTAACATAAATTCACCCTTAATGGGTCTAATCAGTTGCAGACAAATTAACATAACTCATTGTATTTCTTAGACTAACATAACACTTAATTAAGTAATCAACTTAAAGTGAATTCTGGTTTTCATGGACCATAATTTTTTATTTTTTTTTTCATTTAAAGATTTTTTCCGTGTCCATTTAGACTTTTCCATTTTTTTTATCATGGTTTCAAGGAGTGTCTAATTCAAACCCTAAGTTGGGTCAAGAGATAAGGAACGTGATTGAGCCCAAAAGCGGGAAAGGACAAAAAGAGTCGAATCGTGAGAGGCTTGAATAATATCAATTATGTTTCATGCTTGGCCTTTTTAGTCATTATCTCCCCTTGTAGCTTCCTTTACTTCTATCACGTTTTTTTGAATAAAATATAATTGTGAATGGAAAAGGACAGAGAATTAATTCTAAGTCGATCCTATGTTCGAGAATGGAATCTTAATCAATTCTTACAAGGTCCTTTCATCATCAATCCATCGTTAAGGTGGAGAACAGTGGTAAGTTGGAGAAGGCAAATAAAGATTAGTCTTGAATCAGATGGTAGAAATGTTAACAAGTGATCAGATGGTAGAAATTTTATAAAATCGATTTGTAAGGATAGGTTTAATCTACTCATAAATAAAAGGTTTGATCTTTAGTCAATGTGGGATCTCCAATACACCTCTTTCAAGTCGAAACTTTTCAACTCGTGTGTGGGTATTTAAGGGCAACCCAATAGCGGCTCAATAGCAAGTAGCCAATAGGCCTAATGATCATAGTCATTTCATGAGCAAATTAAAATTGATCACTTAACGTTGTGCTAGACCATCTAACACCAAAGATATGATAATATAGATAGGGAAAAATTAACTTCAAGGTGTGTCTCAGCAAATCCTTGTAAGGTGAGGTTTGCACCCACTTATAAATTAATGGAAGACCCTATCTCTAGTCGATGTAGGATCTGCAATAAGAAATGCAACAACAATTTGCTACTATAACAACATATGTTTCTAAACTCCAACTACAAATTCATAAACCACAAAGTGGTCCATAATCACAACAAGCATTTGAAACTTTACCACCAAAGACCAACGACAGTTTGATGCCACAAAATTGGAATTGTTATTTCAAATGGAGCAGTACTTCGCTTTAACCTAAATTGAACCGATTCAATATCTTACCTTGTTTCCCTTTATCATGCAAGGATATGCATTACCGTGGTATCAAGTGATGCACAATAGTAATGAAATCACAAAATGGAATACTTTTATGCCAACATTGGAACGACACTTTGCTACAAGTGATGTGAGATTAAAAATAATCAAAACAAGGTTGAACATGAGGAGAACTCCGGTCCAATCTTCCAAGGCTTTACTACAAGAAAAAAGTTGTTTAGAGACCAATTTTTAGCTATCAAATGAAATGGTTACTGATTGTGACCAAAATAGTCACCAAATTAGATTTTGGTTGCTAAATAACTACAAAATAGAAGTAATGATTGAATTTAGTAACCAATTAAGTCAAATAATTGGTATCTAACATTAGCTACCAAGGTTTTAGTGACCTATACTATTAGATTCTAAATTAGTCTCTAACTTAATTAGATACCGATTTAGAATCTAATGACATAGGTCACTAAAACTTTGGTATCTAACGTTAGATACCAATTATTTGACTTAATTGGGCACTAAATTCAATCATTACTTCTATTTTGTAGTTATTTAGCAACCAAAATTTAATTTGGTGACTATTTTGGTCACAATTAGCAACCATTTTCACTTAGTAGTTAAATATTAGTCTCTAAATAGTTTTTTTCTTGTAGTGCTTTGAGTGCCTAGCCTATCTCATTTGGTATGTGATTTTTACTCTATGCTCTTTATTCTTCCATGGATGACTGATATGTATTTATTTTAACCACTTTCCTAATGCATAGTGATAAGAATAATGACAAGTTTTGGACCATTTTACTATATTTGGGTTTATTAGTCTTTGATTGAAAGTTTGACTCAATTTGATCAAATTTTCCAAACTTGAGCATGTTTCGTATTTTGTCCATAACATTTGCTACAGACCTCATATTAACTTGATATTTATTTCGTTTTGTAGATAACTCAAAGATCTACAAACATTGTGAGAGGATCCAAGACAAAATTCGGACTGTAAAGTGCACAAAATCAGCCTTGAAGTTGGCGTACGGAATCTAGACAACACTTTGAGCGGAAATATTCAATTGAGGACAACTTAGTCATTTCACCCCAAATGAGTTGGGATCAAAACTGTGTGTTTTTTATTTATTAGGGAAACCTAAAGGTGGGTATGGGCCACCTTAGGTTAGGAAAAACTCTAAATATTAGAGGGAATAGTGAGGGCAGCCGCGAAGAATGGGTTTAGACAGATTTTGAATACAATTTCGCTTACTTGCTTCTTCTTGGCTCGTTCTGCGCTTTTGCAATTTTATTTTTGTCTTCATTCGCTTTTGATTTCTATCTTTGGCTATTGTTCGTGTTCATTCCACCTGAGTGACTAAGGTTTTTACTCAATCCGGGCCCTAGAGGTTCTCTTGTTTCTGTTTATCCCTAGGTTTGTGTTTTGTGTTGTTTTCCCTGATTACCTACTTATTTTCTATTTTAATTCGATTGTTGAATTTAATGGTTGAGTTGAATCTGTAAATGATTGAATACAGTCCGTCTGGAATGTATTGTGGAGTTCCCTAATCGGAATCAAGTCAAACCGATGATGTTGCTCACCATGCGATAGCATTGGTTTGGCATACCAAGTGTTCGATAAAATGCTCCGCAATTGTGGAGTGTTTGGGACGTTAAATAGATACAGGGATTCCGGTCTGCTTAACCCACAAATGTAATTGGGATAATATTTAGGAACTAGTGGGGGATTAGGGAGAACTGAAGGGAGACCGGGTTGATTTTCATTACTTGAACTTCTCCATTTTGCTTGAATTGTTTTTTTTTGTTTATTCTGTTTAAGTGTCGTACTTGTCGAACCCCCCACCATGCTACTGTTTTATATTTTTAGTGATTGAGAATGTTCGAGTGGTCCTTGGAAGAATGACTTACGTTCGCTATACTGAAAAATCTAGCCTCCTAGTTAATTTGGTACGTAATCGATAGCGCAAATCATTGACCAACTTTTTTTAGGATTGTCCTAAGGTTTGTTGATATCCTAACAAGGCTCAAAAGGAGGCCCAATTGAGACCCACATATGTCTCTACAAAATCCAACAAAAATACAAAGGAAACTACACCTATACATTTATCTATAAGACTAAGAAGAATAAATAGATGCTTTAATAATTTAAACTTCACAAGAGGAGGCTCTTCTTATTGGGTGTTTCTCCTTCTTCAATCCTCTTAGCCATAAACCTTATCAGAGGCCCAATTTCACCTTTCTTAGATGGTCTTCCTTCAGGCTCTCCCTCTTAAAGATGATTTGTCCTCAAATCCATATCATCCTTATAATCAATAGCCCCTATAAAAGGAGTAAGATCACTATTAAAAATGGGGTTAACCTTTTTCATGGAACTTCTTGATAAACTCCAATTTAGAGACTCATTCCTTGTGTAATAAGAAAGTTGTATGTAAAAGTGGAAATGAATCAAGAGATGTATGAGAATTAAAATCATAAACAACCTCAAAAGGAGAAAGATTAGTAGTTTTGTGGACTACTCAACTATAAGCAACTTCTAATGAGGAAGATGTTCATCCCAAGACTTTTTGTTTCCTTTTAAGATTACCCTCAACAAAGTGGATATGGATGTTTTCATTACCTTAGTTTTCCCATCAATTTAAGGGTGACATGTGGTAGAGAATAGACGTTTATTTCCAAGTCTTTCCCAAAGAGTTTTCAAAAAATGACTTATCACATCCCTATTAGACACTATAGTCTTTGGCAAACCATGCCATCTAACAACTTCTTTGAAAAATAACCTTGAGATATAACTAGCACCATCTACTTTATGGCATGAATGAGTCATTTTATTAAAATAGTCCACTACCTTAAAAATTGAATCATAACCCATGTGAGTCCTTAGAAAATATTTTTTTTTATTTTAGAAATTTGGTATCTTGAGAATTTATTATTCTTTAGAAATTTTAGATATTTTTATGCATTTTTTAAATAAAATTTCGTGTTGAAAACCACTTGACACTTAAAATCCTTTGATTATCCAAACAAAATAACAAAACTTTTTCAAATTAAATTTCGCATGACGTGTGTGGTCATTTAGATATCTAACCTAATTATTTTAAAATAAAGCCCAAGTAGAAATGGTGTTTGTGTGAAAAATTAGGTGTTGCAGATAGCAAGAATTAAAAAGCTAAACTTAGTGGGCCCAAAAATAAAATTAAAATAAAGAAAATAATAAATAAAAAATGGGGCAAAAGAGTAAATGTGAGGGTGCAGTAAGGAATTCATAGGTGTTACTCGATTCAGCTTAGATGAAAGGCACTTGGTCTCGGTTTAGGTGAAAGACACTCGGGCCTGCTTAGGTTAAAGGCACTCGGGTCCACCTAGTGAACGACACTCGACTCGACTTAGGATTAGTTAAAGACACCCGTGTCACTTTGGCGAAAGGTACTCGACTACACTTAAGTTAAAGGCACACAAGTCTCTTACGTGAAAGGTACTCGACTCGGCTTAGGATTGGTTAATGAAAACTCAGCACTCGGTTCGACTTGGCTTTGTTGAAGGATACTCGGTAAGGCTTTCTAAATAGGCACTCAACACTCAGTTCTGTAATAGGCACTTGAGCTCGATAAAGGCATTATTGGCACTAGTAAAGGCACTTGGTTTTGTTTAGTGAACAACGCACTCAGGCTCAGTATAGGCACTCGGCGCTCAGATTTTGTAAAGGTACTTAGTTCTGTTTAGTGAAAATCACACTCAGGCTCGGTAAAGGCATTTGGTACTCAGTTCTATTTAGGTAATCGGTTCTGTTTAGTGATAATAGACACTAAGGCTCAGTAAAGGCACTTGGTTTTGTTTAGTGATAATAGGCACTAAGGCTTGGTACTGGTAAGGGTACTCAGTTCTATTTAGTAACAAGTATTTAGGCTTTGTTTAGTAAAAAGAACTCATAAGGCACTCGACACTGGTAAAGGTACTCGGTTTTGTTTGGTAACAAGTATTTGGGTTGTGTTTAGTAATAGGCACTAAGGCTCGATAATGGTAAAGGTAATTGGTTATGTTTGGTAACAAGTATTTGGGATATGTTTAATAATTGATACTCGGCTCGACTTTAACCGTTATAGAAACACCGACAGTGGTAGCATCTATACAGGTACGACTATAGCTTAAAGATGCAGATATAAGAGTCACAGTGGCAGCACCAGCAGTGATGGGAGAGAATTAAAGTTGTTGTTTTCTTTTACTTTTCTCTTCTACTTTATTTTTATGGGTTTTAATTAGTATGTTGTTTGTTATCTATTCTAAAAGAGGGAGTGATGGTGTAACTGGAAGTATCCTCCATGTCAAAAGAGAACAGTGGAGATACAAGCAAAGGTAGAATGGGCATGTGTCTATGGACAGCAGGGGGTCCTAGAGATACAGAAAAACACAAAACAGGAAGTATGTTTTACAACACAAAGTGGATGCCTGAGGTGAGTACTAAACCATATTAAAAACCTACGTGATATTAATACTACATTTATAGAATAGAAAACATACCTATTTCTCATTAAGTTATTAGTGAATGACAAAATGGAAGTGTGCAACGTAGCCCAGTCCTTTTTTGTATCGAAGCCCACAATGAAACGTGGTAGTGTCACTAGTAGAAAAAACACATATTACAATAGGATAAAACGTCAGTTAAAATGTAACCGAGTAAACAAAAACGTAATGACATTTTTGGAATTATGTGAAGATATATTACATCGATTACTGATGAACCGATGTAATATACCCATCGGTTGACACTTCTAGCCGATGTAGAAAAGACTGAAAAAATAAAAATTCAAAAATTGGTTTGGCATTGAACCTATTACATCGGTTGTGAATCTCAACCGATGTAATAGGTGTTAGATACTACATCGATTGTTACTTACAACAGATGTAGAAAATGTTTATTACTTCGGTTGAGGCTCCAACCGATGTGATATTTTCCAATGTGTGAAAAAAATTCAATTTTTGAGTGAGCGCACATGGATTTATTAACCTAATATTTTCACTGCTTTTATTATTTGTCTTTCCCTCTCACGCTGCTGAATCTCTCTCTGGTGCGTTCTCTGCTCTTCTCATTTACGCTCATTTGGTTGGTTCCTTCGTTGCCTTCATCTACTTTCTTCAGCATTTTTGATATATGTGGTTTGCTAACTTTTCTACGTTGCGGGTTTTTTAAGTATGTTATACACTTGATACGTGAGCTTTTCTCTACCATGAATGCTTGGATCAACACTGCTTACAACTTTCATTGCAAGAGGTTGACAATTTTGTAAAATTCATTAAAAATAGTTAAAAAATTGTTTTTAACCCAAATTTTTAGTAGCAACTTGACTTAGTGTATATATGATGATAAAGTTCTTACATTGTATAGAATTATCATATATTTTAAGTTTTAAAATTTAGGGCGAAAAAACTTCAAACGACCACAACTTCTGATAGAGAGCTCGGATTGAGACGCTCTGGAAATGAAAGTTGCTCAAAATAGCGCAACGAAGCTCGTGGGAAATACCTGAAGGGAATTCAAAATCCAAAAAAATTCTGAAATTCCTTGTTTACTATTTTTTTTTATTTTTTAGTATTTTTCACATATTTGTTTCTATTTCACCTATCTATACTTATAAAAAAATTCTGGAAATTGTTGTGGTGTTTTCTTATATGAATTAGAGATTTATCAAATAATTATGAAAAATTCTGATTTTATTTTAAAAAATAGAGATATTACATCGGTTGTTAGCTCCTAACCGTTGTAATAGGATAGACACTACATCGGTTGAGAGCCACGATCGAGGTAGTATCTCCTCCTGAGCCCTCTTAGGATTGGTATTTTATGTCTTTGATTTATTTATCAACCGATGTTGTATAAGCACATACTACATTGGTTATAGAACCGATGTAGAAAGTCTAAGACTTTCTATATCGCCTGCATCTACATTAGTTTTGGAACCGATGTAGAATGTCCTCCAAAACTGATGTGAAAAGGGTTTTTTCTACTAGTGTGTTTCCGTTCAACTTCCTCTACTATCTCTCTCTCTCTCCTTCTGTGTGCAATTTTTTGAAGTTTTAAAGGTTCCACCAAAAGTTCTCAAAAAAAGGTCCCCCCTTTACATGCATGTATGAGTGTTTATATAGATTTGTGTGATTTTTCTAAATTGGAAAAAAAATTGTCTTAAAATGGTAAAATCTGACTCAAAGCATGTATTTCTATTAGTCTAGATACTATGAATATTTCTTGAAACTTGAAGATTAAAAGATGACTTAATTAGTCCAAGTGAGGTGTATTGGCGAACTAAAGCCTTTTAAAAGACACTTTTAATTTAAGACCAATTCTCTGAAGTTTTTACTCTCAATTTTATACTTTCTCTCAAGGTATTTCTAATTTCTAGAATTTACATACATTTATTCTTCTAATTTCTTCCTCCCAAACTTTAAGACTCATTCTCTCTTTATTTCTCCATCTACATCTTCATTCGTCATGCTTCTTTTATCTTGTCTTTCTTCAACAAGTTCTTCCTCATTCTCATGTGTATTAAAACTTTTTTGTATAATCCATCTAATCTTTACTTTCTATTTGTTTTTAACTTCTGCATAATCTGTGAATAAATTGAAAATTTATTAAGAGCAAAATTAATCAAGTAAATTATTAGTCATTCTGACAGTTAAGAGAATTAATATTCATTGAACTGCAAATTAAATCATTTTTTTTTCAGTTCAATAAAATAGAAAGTTTAATAGATTATTTGTGTGCATTCCTTTAAATAGATTTTATTTTACCCCACCAACCTAAAATGGCATCGGGCGCAACTGGATTCTATTACTATCCAAGATTTAAAGTCAAACTTGTATCGGGTCCATGTTTCTTGTGCCGGGTGCATTACCATTACATTGTTGTCTAGTTTGATTTGCTTTCGGCTCAGGTTGTGGCATCGGGCACAACTCTTTCTTTTCTCATTCCAATGCTTTTCAGTTAAAAAATAATAGGGATTTATAATAAATTCAATTCTCATACTCCAATAATCAATCATTAACAAAAACTACCTAAAATAGAGAATTAAGCATATTTTAAGCTTGGGAAAAAATCATTTCGTTATAAAAAAATAATCTAAAAATATCATATAAATTAACTTTATCATTTAGAAGTATAAAAAAATAATTTATCAGATTTAACTTTCGGTCTATTATATTTCCTATTTTATCATACTCGAAAAAAAAATCAATCGATCAATTAATCACTTTAGTGAATTACAATTTCCAAATCAACAAAACCATAGAAAAACAATTGATTACACAACACATTCAGTTAGATATAATTTCTATTAGATAAAGATTTTCACAAAACTTGAAAACAATAAAGAGATTAAGGTTAGAAAAATTGAACACTCAAGTTTTATACTAGTTCACTCTTTTTCAACTGTTACATCCCATTTCTTTGCTAATTAAGTAAAGATTCCACTAAACACGCAATACAACTCGATTACAAAGATTACACCAAGAACTTGTACCTTGCAAAAATGGAAAACCAACTATGCAACACCTTGCTACACCTATATAACTAAAAATTCTATCTAATTACAAAGAAAGAACCTAAACAACTAGGAATGTAAATTCAAACAAATACAAGAAAAAATTATGCAACCAAATGAAACACCAAGTTTAAAGATCACAGAAAAACTTCGTGCTACATGTTAGATGACTCCAACAAGTTAAGAACAACCACTAATTCGCTCAATTGGTCTAAAAATTCAATCTCACAGTTTCTTGCTCACAACAAATGAGTTATTTTAATAAAACTCTTTTTCGACAAAAAAAATATTTCAAAAACTTCCTTCTCTACATGCTGCTTGAAACAGATATTTATAAAAATGTATTTTGTTTGTTTCAATTGATTAAAACTTCAATCGGGTCAATTAATTTTACTTAAATGAAATCAATTGATCATATTGAAACTTCAATCTATTAAATTCAGCGACATCAAAGTTTTTTTCAAAAATTCTTTGGTCAAAAGATGTTAACTAAAAACTTACTCAGAGCAATTGTGTGGATTAGACGCACACACACACAATAACAAACAACAAGAATAAAAATAACTGTATAAACAAGTTTTATATTGGTTCACTCCTATATAAGAGCTACATCTAGTTGCTTGACCACACCAATCAAGCTTTCACTAAATAAAAAAAGTTTGTACAACAAAAATTGTACAAGAAAACATCAATAACAACACTCTTAAATCTTACAAGAACAAGATAGTACACCAGTAACACCCTGTTATTGAGTTGAGTTTGGAAACTCTATCTAGAATAACAACCTTACTAGAAATGAAAAAAAAATACAATAAATAATGTAACTTGATTGACCACAAGTATATGGAGATAGAGAAAGTTTTACGTGAACACACTTAATTGAGAAAATTGAACTCGAAAACACAAAAGAAAGCTCCAAGAAAATGTCTTTTGCTTAGTGCAAACTCCCTCTCAATGTTTTGAAAAGATATGAAACTTAGACTTTTCAATGAGATGAAGATGTGAATGTTATATAGATTATGTTATGTCAAATTTATTTCATTAAAACTATATTTTAATCTATTGATTTCATTTACAAGTGAAAAGAATGGATTAAATCGTACTTTCAACTTGTTAAAATAAAGTAATCATATTCTTTTGAAAGTATAGAACAATCTTAATCTAATAAAAACTCATTTTAACATATTGAAACAACCCTCTAGAATTACTAAAGGTTTTAAAGTAATTTTAACATATCGATTATATAAAGTAACCTATTAAAATATTCACTACAACTATATTCAACTTCAAATAAGAATATTTCAGTGGATTAAAATATCTTTTAACTAGTAAAAATTGTCTTGTCACCATGATAAGTTCTATACAATTTTAATTCAATTTTCTTTTAAGTGAATAAGAATCAAACAATTTGGAAAGAGAATTTTACATATAAATCAAAGACTAAACACACACACACATTAATTTGTATCTAATCTTTAATCTTCTTTTGTAAAGCTTGATTCATTGGATTCATCAAATATATCAGTAATAACAATTGCAACACAAAATAATACTCAGTCTTAGTAAGGAGTAACTATATTCCAAAGAATACTCAATCTTAGTCAGTAGTGGTTGTATTTCAAATAATACTCATATTTAATCAGGAGTAGTTGGATTTAAAAAAATAATTGTATTTAGTTAAAAGTGGTTGGGTGCAAATATTACTTGCTTTGTAACTTGTAATGTTAGTTTGAATTAGTGGAACCTTAGTCCTGTGTTGATCATCAAGAACTAGATATAGTTTGGATTATAAAAAAAAAAAAAACTACTATAAAAATAATGTATGTAAATCTCTCTAATCTCTTATCTTTTTATATTTCATGTTATTAATTTGTGTCTAATCTAAAGGGAAGAGTTTTGTAAAAATAATTTTTGAAAAATGTTTTTAATAGCACGTCTCTTAATGAAGTTGCGTCTAAAAATCTTTTTCATATGCTACTTTTAAAAAAACTAATAGTGTGTTTATCAATTATAAACTTTCTCTATTCACATTTATTAGATGAAGCCATGTAATTTTTTTTTAAGTTTTAATATACAATTCAACCTCCTTTATCGCATATTTGATTTATTTTTGACATTATTGACCATTTTTATGTCTCTCTATTCCATTTGTTAGTTAGCTTATAACATCTTGATATTTCAATACTAATATTCTTATTTGTGAAAATTTCAATTAATTGTATATCACATTTAAAACATATTAACCATGAGACTAACCATTACGTTTAAAAAAAATTGTTGGCCTCACGGGCCTCCTAACTTGTTTCCTGTTAAATTTAATGTGTTTTTTTTTATATTGAAAAAATAATTTCTTTTGTTTTCGACTGATGAAATAATTATAATAACGATGATCTAATATCTTAAAAACAATCCTAAAACACTATAAATAGAAAACACAACTCGTTTTAATTTAGGTTATTGACCTCATAATTTGAAATATCTTTAAAAGTTTACGTAACATGAATTTAAAATGAAACATAAATAAAAGTTTAAATAGGAAAATAACGAAGCTTAAAGTTATCAAGAACAAGGAAAGGAAAGAAGATTGAAGAAACGAAACAAAATAAATAATTACATTTATTGTAATTTGCTTCGGATCATGTTACAAAGATGTTGTGTTATAAATGTATTACTATATTATAACATGCCTAGTACGTCCTATTTGTAATGTAACAACTAACTAACCAGTTTTATTTGAAAATAATAATAAATAACTTCTCACGTTACACTTATATTGCTCCAACTGTTACTTATTTGTGGTTGAATTCTTTGTTAATTCATAACTTCTTTGTAATTGTTTCTTAATTCGCACCATATCTGTTCCTCAATTTCAAAATTTTGAGCAAACTTCTTTTTATGCATAGTTCCGAGACTCACATTTTTATCTACTTTTGCTCAATATTTGAATATTATTCAGTTTTACTTATCTATATCTTGTAATGATTTTCCTATTAATATTATTTTATTCACGAGTAAGTTTAACAACCATATGAAAAGAATTAATTTTAAGTGCTATGTTAAATCATCTCAATTTATTCTCATGTCCTACTTTTTAAAAGAACCAGTCAAGGTGAGTTTTCTTTTGTCACATGTCAAATTTATGCTGATAATATTATTAAAGTGACACTTGATTAGTTACTTGCAATATGTTATTTCCTTCAACAAGTCAATTTTAATTATGATATGTCATTCGTTACGGATAACAAATATGTTCATTATAAGATTAATTATCATCTATTTAACAATGGAAATAATATTAAATTATTTTTTTAAAAAGTACGATTAAATAAAAAACATTGGTGGAAAAAAACTATTTAATTAATATGTAATAATTAAGATAATTGAAAAATAAATAAAAATAATTAAACAATAAAACGTTTAAAATAAAATATGAAAATAATAACTTATAATAATAGTATAATATATTAAAAGTATATTGAGCTTTTTCAAAAATTCAAGCCGTAGATCGAACGGCTGGCGGTTAGAAAAAAAAAAAAAAAATCTACAATCATTTAATTTTTGCTAGATATCGTTCTTCATTTTTTTTTATCATTCGGTTCTGAAGAACTAGTTCTCGCTCGTGTCAATTGATGGAAGAAGATCATAACCGCGCACCTTCTCCTACTCATAGTCTTTAGTGTTGCTATTGCTGCTCTTTCAATTCGATCTTTCGTCGCAAAAGCAATGTCCGAGAAAGACATAGGTTGGGATTTCCACCTCCGAAAGCTCTCTGTCAGTGGCAGAGACTCCAACACCGCCAACGATCCCGCTTCTGATCCTTCCCTTCTTACTTCCGTAACTCTCGTCAATTTCTTACGTTTTCATTCCATTGTACTCTCTCTCTATATGTATTGTTAAATATTAATTTTAGTATTGTTTAATTTTGATTAGGTGAAGAAGCTTCATGAATTATGCAAGACGGAGAATTCCGAGGACTTGGTGGCTAGGGTTTATCCCTCCATTAACAAGATTTTCCAGCGCGCTGCCGCTTCCCTCTCTCAATCTCGAACCTCCAATGGCCTTCTTTTGCTTGTATGTTTTTTGGTTTTTAAATTAATGTTTTTATTGTAAAAATCGATTCGATTTAATGTGTACATAATTGGTTCTCAGGCAATTCTTCAGTTTTACCTAGACTTTGGGGAGATTGTTCTTCACGATGCTGATCCTAGTCTTAGGACATTTTTTCGGTCGTGCTTGAGCAGGTAATATTATAGAGTTTAATTTCTATGAATTGCAAGTGGAAATTTGTTTTGCGGAAACAACCAATTAGAATTAGTATGATTTTTAAGATAATTAGTGGAAAAGTTAGCAAAGTTATGAAGTTCTATTTGGATAAACTCATCTAGAAACAGTTTGAGAAGAAGAAAAAAATAAAAAATAAAACAAGCTTCTTCAATAATTAACTTTAGAACAAGCTAATTTCTATGAAACTTTCCCCTATTAGCTTCTCCAAAATGTTGATTTTTAACTTAACCGTAAGTTAATTTGTAACTTACGAAGAAGTTTACTTTTTTTTTTTTTTTTATTCCTGTATGTCAGTTTGTAATTGGGTGTGACAGTATAGAAACCTTTTACAAATCAGTACTTAGACTATTTTCAATTGTTAAAAGCATGTGGTGTGAGGTGACTTTGGCATTGTGAGAAAAGTTAATTTTGACTGTACTTGTATATAGATGGTCAAGATAAAATTTAAGTAAAATTACAATGCTCGATCAGCCATAAGTGGTTCATGAACATTATTTTGATAGTTTGATCGAAGAAATACAGTATTATAGTAATGAGCATAAGTAGAAGACCAGGAAAGCCAAAAAATAAAAGGGTAAATAGTTAGTAGCAACAGTTCTTTTTTCACCATCATTGTTTCCTTGTGCCACCCACTGAGAGAAGCGAGACTAGGATAGATGTGACGGAAATATTAGGAACTCTTCATGATTTGTATGGATTTCTTGAGCCTGAAAGTGAGGAAAAACTACTTATTGTCTCAGAGACTGCGTACTGCTCTAAAATTGGGTGACAGTTTGTCTTTGAAACAAAACTTATGTCTTCTTTTTCCTGACCAACCAAACAGTAAATAAAAGGTGAAATTTCTTATTTTATCACTGCAAAATTTACCCCCCAATTTACTTGTGTACTAAATAGGTCCTAAGGCTATGTAATATCATTAAAATGAGGTTATAATTCTACAAAAATTGTTTTTAACCTGTTGCAGGGAGTTTGCTGATCCTGTTGTTGCAGAAGCAACACTTGAATTTCTCATCAACAACAAGAAGAAGTTTCTAACTTCCTTCCCTAACTTATTACCTCAGGTGTAACCTAAGTTCTGTAGCACCTTGCGTTTTTAAAAATGCTGCATGCAATAAAATTTAAACGTTTATAATTATCATGAGAAAATATTTTCTCAATGAGTGTTCTGTGTAGTTGGATATTTTTAGTTATTAAGTGAGGTCTTCAGAATGACACAATAATAAAAATGTCACTGGTGGGTTAAATTATTTCAGCTTTGTTTTGGGTTCTAGAAGTCATATTCCCCCTCTACAGATTCTGAACTTTTATAGTCTAACTGGAAGCATGTGACCATGATGCATTGAAATTAACCTCTTGATTAATGAGCTTGTTCCCCTGGGCTTTGGAGTTTGCTTTATCCCAGACCAATAATAATAGTATGTGACTATCTGATATCATATCTAATTATTCTTTTGGCAGTTTTTTCCATTGTTGTTAAAGCTGATTGCTTGGAATGGTGAAAGGTATGTACCCATTTTTCTTCCATTTTTTATTCAGTCCAGTTTGTTTTGGGTGTGGGATATAGAAGGTAAATACTTTTTCTGCCATATTCTGAACCAGTAAACTATTGCTGGTCCTGCATTCTTTCTTTTGCTTCCAAAATCTTAAAATATATGTCATGATAATGATTGTCTAATATTTTACTATAGAAGTGACAAAGAAATGGTTTGAAGAGGAACATTAAAATTCAGAATATCCTCTTGTTACAAGAATAGTAAATATTGAAAAGGGGAATCTGTTTAGCTACCTGATGTGAGAATCTCAGAATTTAGAAGGAATAACAAAATTCTTCTATATTATTAAATTATGAGGTCATTGGACCTACATATACATGAGGCTGTTGGCTATTTAGGAAATACTAACTGCTGATTCTAGGGAGACAAATCCCTATGATTGTGGAATTGTTCCTAAATACATAATCCTGATATTAATATAAAGATATAACTGTGATACAAAATAAAATTACATCAAAAATAAAATATAAAACTTCTTAAAATATAAGAGTAACATGGTTTTGACACTCTCCCTCAAGCTAGTGAGTAGGTGTTCTCTATTCCCAGCTTGGATATAATTATTTCAAACTTAATGTCATTCAACCCTTTGGTGAGTATGTCTGCAAGTTGACTTTGAGTGGAAACATATGGCGTGCAAATCAAGCCGCATACTAGCTTCTCCTTAGTAAAATGTCTGTCCACCTCGATATGTTTAGTTCTATCATGCTGGACCGGGTTGTGGGCTATGTTAATTGCAGATTTATTGTCGCAATATAACTTCATAAGTTTATCCTACCTTATCTTTAAGTCGTCCAATATAATCTTCAGTCAAGAAGTTCACATATTCCTTGGACCATTGCTCAAAATTCTGCTTCGGCACTCGATCTAGCTACTACACTTTGTTTTTTACTCTTCCATGTCATTAGGTTTCCTCCAAGGAAGGTGTAGTATCCAATAGTTGATCTTCTATACCCTACTTAATTGGCATTGGTATATGCTTCAAGAATTACACTCTTGTTTTGTTTGAACAAAATCTCTCTTCTCGGAGTTCCTTTTAAATTTTGAACAATTCTAAGGACAGCTTACAAATGTGCTTTGTTTGGTTGGTGCATAAATTGCCTGACTAGGCTCACAGGAAAAGCAATGTCTGGTATAGTGTGAGATAAGTAAATAACCTTGTCCACGCGTCTTTGATACATTTCCTTGTTCACGACATTGTCCTCCTCAACACTTCCTAACTTTATATTTGGATCAACTGGAGTACTTACTGGTTCGCAGGTTGTCTTTCTTGTTTCTTTAAGGAAATCAGTAATATATTTTTGTTGAGTAAAGTGTGATCTCGACCTTGTTTGTAGCCTAAATTTGTCATAACTTTGGTGAATCTTCCAAACCATGCTCTTGGGGGATTGTTTCAACTCATATAGAGCATTTTTTAGTGTGCAAACAGTTCCAGCATCAACCTGTCCATCATAACAAGGGGGCAAATTCATGTATATTTCTTCTTCAAGGTCTCCATGCAGGAATGCATTCTTAACATCAAATTGTTGCAGATCCCAATCATGATTTGCTGCTAATGACATTACTCTGACTGTGTTCATCTTAGCAACGATGGACAATGTCTCCAAGTAGTCCACTCCATATGTTTGAGTTAATCCTTTGGCCACTAACCTTGCCTTGTAACGTTCAATGGTCACATCAGTAGCCCGTTACACTACAGTATATACCCACTTGCAACCTATTGGGTTTTTTTCCTGTTGGTAAGGTAACAAGTTCTCAGGTCTTGTTCTTGTTTAAAGCCTCAATTTCCACATCCATGACTTGTTTCTATTTCCTGTTAGATAATGTTTCAGATAGAGTGGAAGGTGTGGGTGTAAAGTTTAGGTTTGTGAGAAAGGTTTTATGAGTAGGAGAGAATTTTTCAAAGGATAGAAAATTTGATAAAGGGTAAAGTGATTGTTGGGTGCATGTCCTGGTTCCCTTTCTAAGGGCAATGGGAAGGTCTAGGTTTTGATCCACCTATGCTTTTGAATTATCCAAAACAAACTCATTAGAACTGTTGGAATTTATAGGATTAGAAACTATTACCTCTTGTAACGACAGTTGGATTCTCGGACATGGATAGATTCTGAAATGTTCTTTTCTCCCCATGAATATACCAGACGTTTTTCAAAATTTCCACCACCATTAGGTGTAGGTTTAGCTGTTGGTTTAGGTGCTTGTTCAAGTCTAGCTGTTGATTCAGGTGTTTGTCCAGGTCCAGCGGCTGGTTCAGGTGTTGTTCAGGTCCAGTTGCTGGTTCAGGTATTTTGTTTTATTCCTCTCTCAATTTCAGTCCCATTTCAGGTCCAAATGTCATATTTCGAAGCATGAGAGACTTATTTCCTCTCTTACATTCTCCCGTTGAAGATGAGGTTTAAATTAGCTCTCTTGTTTGTTGAAAGTGACATCCCTTGATACAAAATCTCTTTGATGGGGTGAAAACATTTGTATCCCTTTTGTGTGGTTGAGTATCCTAAGAATACGTATTTGACAGCCATACGGTCCAATTTCCTCTTTTATTACTATGAACATACGCAAAGGATATACACCCAAATATTATAGGTTTGAGTTTATTTGTAAAGTCTAGGTGTGGGTAGAATGAAAATAGAACATCCATGGGGCTTTTTGATGCTAAGATTTTAGAGGATAACCTATTGATTAGGTAGGTGGTAGTAAGGAGGGCTTCCTCCCAAAATTTCTTAAGAACATGATTTTGAAAAAGTAGAATTCTAGTTTAGTGTAACAGGTGTCCCTTTTTCCTTTCTACAATCCCATTCTGTTAGGGTGTTTTAAAACATAAAGACTCATGAATTATCCCTTGCTTTTGAAAAAAAGAATTGAGTACAAGATTAAAGTAGTCTTTGGCATTATCAGACCTAATTCTTTTTATACTGACACCAAATTGATT